>Ga0209309_10000292_pt1 | contig 62975 bp, 64 predicted proteins | sample COGITO_mtgs_1204_2_FD_184807 | JGI IMG/M metagenome (GOLD analysis project Ga0209309, IMG submission 184807) | Pelagic marine microbial communities from North Sea - COGITO_mtgs_120412 (SPAdes) (version 2) | ecosystem: Environmental > Aquatic > Marine > Epipelagic ... | reverse complement strand
CAATTTAATTTGAATTTATTTTTAACCGAAGTAAACGATAAAACCAATTCAAACTGCCCTAAAACAAACTGTTCTAGCGAACCAGCAAACTAGTGTTTAGTTGCCTCCCTTGAACAGAGCGCGCATTCTACAGATTAAAATCGCTTGTTCAAGCCCCTTTTACAAATAAATGTGATTTTTATGGCTGTTTGTTTGTTATTAGTACGAAAGGCTTAAAAAAGCATCTTTTACTTACAATTTTGGAACAAATTCGCCAAATAAACTTAACGTTCGATGTTTATTATAATGTAACTCTTTTGATATTGTTTAATAATGAAGGCACATTACATAATCAAACACTCATAAATAAGTCCTTATGCCTGATATCGCTATCCTTGTCGTTTTTATTCCAACTTGGTTTTTTATTTCCATTACTCCTGGTATGTGCATGACACTTGCAATGACATTAGGAATGAGTGTTGGTGTGAGAAGGACAATGTGGATGATGCTTGGTGAAGTCTTTGGAGTTGCAACTGTTGCAATACTTGCTGTACTAGGTGTAGCAAGTGTCATGCTCAACTATCCAGTATTGTTTTCTTGGTTTAAATGGATAGGTGGAGGCTATCTCATCTATTTGGGTATTAGGATGTGGCGAGCCAATGCTAATTTGTCACAGAACGATATTAATAACAGTCAACTATCTGCTAAAAACCTCATTTCTCAAGGTTACATTACAGCCGTTGCCAATCCGAAAGGCTGGGCATTTATGGTTTCAATACTTCCACCATTCATTTCACTAGATAAACCCATCGCACTTCAGTTTTCAGTCTTACTCACTATAATCATGCTGAGCGAAATCATTTGCATGCTTATATATGCAAATGGCGGCAAAGGATTGAAGCGACTTTTAAATCGCGGAAACAACGCTGTTTGGCTAAATAGGATTGCGGGGAGTTTGTTAGCGGGTGTTGGGATATGGTTAGCGCTTTCTTAACCTAAGATAATGGGGTCCGGAAGATAATGGGGTCAGTGTTAATTACTGTCTGGTGATGCGCGATTCGTAAAAACAATGGTTATCAGTAATTAACACTGACCCCATTATCTTCCTGACCCCATTATCTTCTTTTTAATTAACTCTGACCCCTTTATACTTTGGTATCGCATTTTTTTTGTATTAGGGTTTATTATGGCAATTCGTAGCTACCGCAATATCAGTCCTACTTTTAACAGTTCTGTTTACATAGATGATAGCGCTGTATTAGTGGGTGACATCAAGTTAGATGAGCAAAGCAGTATTTGGCCATTGGTTGCGGCAAGAGGTGACGTTAATGTTATTCGGATTGGAAAGCGCACGAACGTCCAAGATGGTTCGGTATTGCATGTGACGCGAAAATCCAATCAAAATCCGGAGGGCTTTCCACTTATTATTGGGGATGATGTCACCGTTGGGCATAAGTGTATGCTGCATGGCTGTCAGTTAGGAAATAGAATTTTAGTTGGTATGGGTGCCATTATTATGGACGGCGCTGTTGTGCAAGATGATGTTTTTATTGGTGCGGGATCATTAATAGCGCCAAATAAAGTGCTGGAAAGTGGTTACTTATATGTCGGCAACCCAGCGGTTAAAAAGAGACGGCTAAATGACGCTGAAATGGCTTTCCTAAAACAGAGTGCTATTAACTACGTTGAATTGAGTCGTGAGTACCTAGAGCAATAGCACTCTACAACTTTGGCTTACTACTCGTCAGTTCTTGTCTTAAAAAGGCAAGCACTGGCTCAACGTCGGGCCGTAAACCAAACCACAGATAAAAACTCTCGGCGGCCTGCCCCACCAGCATGCCTAATCCATCAAATGCCTTTTTGCAGCCAAGTGATTTTGCTTTTTTTATGAAACACGTATCTGTATCTTGATATACCATGTCGTAAATAGCTGGGTGACTAGAAAAAATGGCATCTCCTATGGCTGGCAGCTTGCCATCCAAGCTAAGTGAGGTAGCGTTAATAATCACATCAACACTCAGTTCTTGGCATTCATTTTCTGTCACCGCGCTTACTCTTTTATCATCAGCAATTTTAACTAACCGCTGCGCATTCAATGCACTTCGATTGCTTATGTATATATGTGCTGGATGCTCAGACAATAAATCTTCGATAGCTCCGCGAGCTGCTCCGCCAGCACCAATTAAAAGCACCGTTTTTCCTGTTAAGGATATCTTGTTTCGCAACAAGTCAGACACTAGGCCCTTGCCATCGGTTGTTTCAGCTCGAAACCCATTCGGCTGCCTAATTAAAGTATTCGCAGCATTTGCTTTTGTTACCCCGGTCGATTTCTCATGGGCCCAGTTGGCTGCCGCCTCTTTAAAAGGCATCGTGATGTTAGCGCCAACCGCATTAGGGTCGGCAAAAAAATCCGCTAACTGGTCTTTGAAAGTAAGTTCCTCGCCCAAAATACGCTCATAACTAATTGTCATATTAAACTGCTCTGCGAACATTTGATGAATTAGCGGAGATTTACTCTGCGCAATTGGGTTGCCGAACACAGCGAGTTTTTTGATAGAAGTGGAATTTTCTGACACGAAGCTCTTAACTTTAAATTGGAATACGTAACCAGAGGATACATGAAAGCTAATTAAAATTAACCCTGTGGACGGTTTTATTGCCTCAACAACAATAGCGATATCGCAAGCCTACAGGGTATTTAGAAAAGAGTAAGAGACCTGAGCTCAGTACGTTACCGAAATCAGGCCTTGTATTTCACTTATTCAACGCTTAATTGAAATTAAAAAGTGTAGCCTAAGGACACAGTAATAACCGTTGGATCAATTTGAATATCACTAACATAGCCATCTGCGCCACCAACTTTAAAACTGGCTTCTGTATCAATATCAATGTAGCGAACAGATGCATTTAAGTGCCACTTATCATCGATTTTAAAATCAGCGCCGATTTGCGCCGTTAGACCGAATGAGTTATCTAAATCTAAATTAGTTAGACCGGCTGTTTTATTAGCATTTGTAAATTTCTCGTCGAAGATAATCGTAAAATTAAGACCCGCACCGATATAAGGTTGAAAAGCAGAAGAAGAGTCCATGAAGTAATAGTTAGCTGTTACTGAGGGGGGTAAGTGCTTAACTTCACCTAATTGATTGCCTGTGCTCAAGGGATCCGCCACGCTGAAGTTAACATCATGTTTAAATGGCGTCGCCGCTAATACTTCAATGTTGAGATTGTCCGTCACGAAGTAGGCAATGTTCAAGCCCAGTTGTGTATTGCTATCAACATTGAGACTCACACCTAAGTCAGCACCACCAGCAAAAATATTTGATGCATCGTCGTTAGGGGAGACATTCGTAAAACCACCGCGAACAATTAAGTCACCTTTTTCATAGGCGATTGCACTACCGGATATAGCCAAACTTGCTAAAACGATGCCTTGCAGTACGGCACCCGAAAGGGTTGATTTGTTAATAGTATTTTTCATATGAGTTCTCGCTTAAGTTATAAAAAGGATAGAAACTGTTTAGGCATTGCCTTGAATGACGCCTATCCTAATGCGAGAAAAATTAAAATCATTGATCTGGATTAAGCTTTGGAAATAACTGGAGTTTGTTACGCCCCCGCTTGATCCACGTCAATGGAATTCGATAGCGAGAGCGGGCTTTAGCTTGCTTTCTATTCGTTTAGATAGTCCCTTGGTTTCAAAAACGCTTGGATTTTACCTTCAGGGGAATCTGGAGAGGGATGATAATTGTATTCCCAGCGTGCTAAGGGTGGCATCGACATGAGAATAGATTCGGTTCTACCTCCGGTTTGCAAGCCGAATAAGGTACCGCGATCGTAAACTAAATTGAATTCAACATATCGACCACGGCGATAAAGCTGAAAATCACGTTCTTTCTGGGTGTATGACGTGTTCTTTCTATTCTCTAAAATGGGCACGTAAGCATCAAGGAAACCGTTGCCTACGTCTTGCATAAACGCAAAGCTAGTATCAAAACCGTCTTCGTTGAGATCATCAAAAAAGAGACCGCCAATACCTCTAGTTTCATTGCGATGCTTTAAGTAAAAATAGTCATCACACCACTTTTTATAATTTGCATAAACATCTTGACCGTATGGGTCACAAATTGCTTTAGCCACTTTGTGCCAGTGAACGCAGTCTTCCTTAAATGCAAATGAAGGGGTTAAATCAAAACCACCGCCAAACCACCAAATAGGCTCAGCTCCTTCTTTTTCAGCAATGAAGAATCGGACATTTGCATGGGAAGTAGGTGCATAAGGATTATGCGGATGAATAACTAAAGACACGCCCATCGCCTGAAAGTTTCGACCGGCAAGCTCTGGACGAGAAGCCGTAGCCGACGCTGGCATTCTATCGCCATACACGTGGGAAAAATTAACACCGCCTTGTTCAATGACCGCGCCTTTTGTTAGTACTCTGGAACGGCCTCCGCCACCTTCTTCTCGCACCCATTCATCTTGATGAAATGAGCCTTTTCCATCCGCTAACTCTAAAGTTTGACAAATATCATCTTGGAGTTTGAGTAAAAATGCTTTTACTTCATCAATTTGTTGCTGAGATACCATCGGCCTGAAAACCACCCTTATGTAATAATATTGAACGTGTTGCGCTATGCTCGCAAGGTTTCGAGATTGAGTCCATTAATAATGGTGCTAGGGGTTTGTTGTTCACCCAAGCTTCCATCAATAATAAGTAATTCATCACCAAAATAAGAGCGTACCTCGCTGCTTGAGCGCGCTGGCTCCTTGCTGGCGGGGTTGGCGCTGGTTGACACCATAGGACTGTCAACCAATAGGCACATTTTTCGCACGAGCGGATGGTTGCTCACTCGAACCGCCACTAGGTCGGAGTCACCACTAACCCACGAGGGTGTAAGTTCGCTTTTGGGCAACAACCATGTAAAAGGGCCTGGCCAAGAGCTCAATGCTTCTTGTTGATGTTCGAGCGGTAATTTATCAATGTGCACAAAAGGTCTCAACTGCTCGAAACTAGCAGCAATCAAGATGACGCCTTTCTCAACTGGGCGAGATTTTAAGCGAAGAATTTGCATCATGGCCGATTCCGAACGAGGGTCACAACCTAAGCCAAAAACCGCCTCTGTAGGATAGGCAAAGCAATGCTGTTGACGAAAAGCATTTTCAAATGAATGCATGGATGATTGCATAAAAAGCCCTAAAAATAAAAAATGCAGGTTAATGATAACGATTATAATGATTGTTTATGCTGGCAGTTCACTTGTGGACAGATTAACCCTTTTTCAGGGTGATTTTTATCAACCTGCACAAGCACTTTCCAACCGCAGTTTTCACACGCTTTATTAACAGGAGGAGAATTTACCATATATTTGCATTTTGGATAGTCGTCGCAAGCGTAAAAATACTTACCAAACTTATTTTGACGTTTAACTAATGTGCCATCCCTGCATTTTGGACAAGATAATGCTACCGCCGGTTGTTCGTTACCGTTGCCATCTGCGGTGTCCGTGTTGCTTTTGACGACGCCATCTTTGGTCACCATATCTCTTGTAGCAATAAAATGACAATCTGGAAAACCCGTACAGCCGATAAACATGCCATATCGACCTTTTTTTACCGCCAACGTTTCTGCGCACTCTGGACAAGTGGTGCCGTCCATAACTTTTAGAACCGTGACATCATTTTTATGTAGCTGCTGTGTGTGCGTGCAAACTGGGTAATTTTGGCAAGCAAGAAAAGAGGATTTATTAGCGTGCTTTAAAATAAGCTGCCCTTCACATTCAGGGCATTTACCATAGGCTTCGTCAAGGGCGTGTTGATCGGCGGAGAATAAGGAGTGATCAATTTTAGCCATTATTAATGTAGCGGTCCTTCTTGAACTTCAAATAAAAGGTCTTCCATTTGTTCGTACGCCCACTCTTTGCCCGGTACGTTAAATAGCACCATGAGTATTACCCACTTGAGGTCTTCTAAGCAAAACTCCGCTGATTCAATCTCCATTGTGCGGTCGATAACCATTTCTCTTGTACTGATGTCGAGAACTTTTACCTGCTCTAGAAAGATTAAAAACCCGCGACATTGCAGATCAAGGCGCATTTGCTCCTCTGCTGTATACACTCTCGTACTGTTTGGAACAGCCACTCGAGATAAATAAGGTGTCGCGTCGGTTTTTTGAAGTGCGGCTAGCTTTTCAACCCAAGCCAAGGCTTTATAAATTTCGTCGTGATGAAACCCCGCATTGATCAACTCGTCAGTTAATTCATCGTGGTCAACTCTAAACTCGCTCTCACTGTGTACTAAGTTTTCGAACAAGTACATGAGGATATCAAACATAATTAGCCCCTCAATTTAAGGTAACCTTCAGAAGTGGAGGTTACAAACCCGCGCAACTCATATTCTAGTAACTGAACAAATAATGTCGAAATCGACTGGCCGGTGCGCATAGCAATAACATCTATTGGAGTAACATCAAAATCGACAGCCTGCAGCAAAGGCGATGAATCAACTGTTTCGTCATGCTGTGCACAGCGCTGGGCGTCATTTTGATGAGATGCAATGTCTACACTATCTAACAATTTGGTGGTTGCCAAGTTTTGTTTTGGTTTTTTTCCAGTCTGCTGTTTTTGTGCGGGTTTTAACATTAATGTGGGCAGCTCATCGAAGATATCTTGAGCACATTCGCATAGCTTTGCTCCTTGCTTAATAAGCCAATGACAACCCTCTGCTTGTTTATTGTTTATGTTACTGGGCATAGCAAACACTTCGCGGCCCTGCTCGAGTGCATATTTTGCGGTAACCAGTGAGCCACTTTTAATTCTAGCTTCAGCCACTAAGGTGCCTAAACTCAATCCGCTTATGATTCGATTTCGTCGAGGGAAGAGCTTTGGCGATGGCATTACGCTGGGCGGAAATTCGCTTACCAATAGCCCATTTTGGCGAATCTGCTCATACAGTTTTGCATGCCTTTTTGGATAAATAACGTCAATACCATTGCCTAGTACACCAATGGTTCTGTGATCTAACTTTGTATCATCAGGCAAATTCTGAGAATAATTCAATGCTGCTATATGGCTCTTGGCATCTATGCCTAAGGCTAAACCACTGGTAATGACTACATCAGATTGCATTAGCACTTCTGTTACCAGTGCATACGTGTTTGCTAAACCATTATGTGTTGGTGCACGACTGCCAACTACCGCTAATTGTGGTTTCGACAACAAATGATGATCACCGTCAGCAAACAATAACAGCGGCGCCTGAGCTATTTGTTTGAGTTGCTCAGGATATTCTTCGCAGTGGTAAGTAATAATGCTTCGGTTCTCGCCCCCCGTTAACCATGTCACGCATCGTTGAGTAAAAGGATGAGGCTCTTGTAAGCATGCTATTTGCCCAGAAAGCCATCCCAGTGACGCCAGTTTTTCTGTGCTCACGCTACCTAGCTTACTTAAATCCACGCCGCAAACCGCAGCGGTTTTTAAAAGTGTTTTTATGCCGATGCCAGGCAATGCCGTTAAAGCTAACCAGTAGCGTACGTCTTCTTGTATATTTATCATGGAAACCTTCCTTGGTTCGTAATGTAAGTCCAGAAACAAAACAAGTAGCCTAAGCTACTTGTTTTCAATGTTTTGCATACTAGAGAAAGCGATTAAGGTTTCCCTAAGTATTCTCCGCCCTTCATGTGCTTATCAGCTTGCGTTATCCAAGCATAGCTGGCGTTGTCGAACGTTTTGAAAATAATCAGTTCACCAATTTTAAAGGCCGGCTGCTCTATTCTCTCGCTCGTAGTGAACAACTCTTTAATTGGACTCTGAGCAACTTCGTAGCTGGGCTTTTCGCTATCTAAAATCGCTGGCCCCTGAGCGTAAATACCCATTACCATACCAGGCTTAACGTCAGCCGCGCCCAGTGAAATAACCACGACATCGCGCTTACCAATGAGTGAACGGTCTTCAATGTTAGCTATGATACGACCCATTTGTGTTGTCGATGCTTGTAATATCAAGTCAGACTTATCGATACTTTCAAGCGGTCGTAGTTTGTCACCAGGACGGGCTTCACGGTTACTTTTAACGAAACGTACAATTTGTTGTTTATCTGAACCTGAGTTCATTAACTCAACTTCGCCTATATTCTTCACTTGGTAACCGATAACACTTCCCTCTTCGTCTTTAAGAAGTTTGCCCTTGCGAATAATGGTGTGGTTGGTATCTGCATTAACTGGCTTGTGGCTTAACACAAAATCCTTCTTCACAAAGGTCGTTGTGCCTTCACTGTCACCTAGCAGCCTCGGCAACGCATCGTATGCTTCTAGGTCGATAATGCTGTCATTCTTAAAGTAAGGATCGAGCACTTTCCATGGCAATACACCAATCGGCGAAGGTTTAGTATTGGTAACAGACTCAGGCGACAAGGATATCGATTTTTTGTCTCTAACAATTTCCATGACCGGTTGGCCGTCAACATAACGTAAACGCAACACATCGCCCGGATAAATTAAATGCGGGTTTTCAATTTGCGTATTGTTGCGCCACAACTCTGGCCATAACCAAGGTTGATCAAGAAACAGATTCGATATATCCCAAAGTGTATCGCCTTTTTTAACGACATACGTTTGTGGTGCATCCGTCTTTATATTAATAATATCTGCAAATGCCGATTTGACGCTTATTATAAATACCCCGAAAACGATCAGGCTAAGCATCGATAATTTTTTCATCATAGTCATTCTTATACTACTCTTATGTACTCGTGAGTCGCCTGTACTTCGGGCTAGAAATGCCACAGACAATTATTATTTATGTCCATAAACTTAGTTATCGGTTTATTTTTTAAAAAATTAACCCCATATCTATTCTACAGACTATCGCTTATGCGTTAGAATAGACAATATGTGCAAGGTTTAAATAACTATTCTGCATGAATAGTATATTTTTTAATACTGACTAGATGAGTGGTTTTAGAAATGGCAGTAAGAACTGTATTAACCTTTCCAGACGAGAGACTACGCACTGTAGCAGCGCCTGTAGAGGAAGTTAACAAAGAAATTCAAACGCTTGTGGACGACATGTTCGATACCATGAAAGACGAAAAAGGTATTGGCTTAGCAGCAACACAAATTGATGTTCACCTACGTGTCGTGGTCATGGACGTATCTGACGAACAGGATGAACCTCGCGTTTTTATTAATCCAGAAATCACAAAAATGGATGGAACGACAGTAAGTGAAGAAGGTTGTTTGTCGGTTCCGAATAACTACGCGAAAGTAGAAAGAGCTGAAAAAGTGATGGTTAAAGCGCTTGACCGAGATGGCAAACCGTTTGAACTTGAAGCCGATGGCTTACTGGCGATTTGTATTCAGCACGAACTCGATCACCTGAAAGGCAAATTGTTGGTAGATTATTTATCGCCACTCAAACGCAATCGAATTAAAACGAAACTCGAGAAAGAAGCCAAACTGGCAGCAAAATACTAGCAATAAGGACATCACTATATTGGCCAATTCATTAAACATTGTATTCGCTGGCACACCGGATTTCGCTGCTAAGCACTTAGCAGCGCTTTATGCTAGCGAACATAATGTAGTAGGCGTATATACACAGCCTGATCGACCTGCTGGTCGCGGTAAGAAACTTATGCCAAGTGCAGTGAAAACTTTAGCACTGGATCACGGCACAACGGTTTATCAGCCTGCATCACTTAAAAATGAAGAAGCCCAGCAGCAGTTTGCGGCTTTGAATGCCGATATCATGATTGTGGTTGCTTACGGTCTTATATTGCCTAAAGCAGTGTTAGATACACCAAAACTAGGTTGTTTAAATGTTCACGGTTCTTTACTACCCAAATGGCGAGGCGCCGCACCAATTCAGCGTGCAATATGGGCCGGGGATAAATTTACCGGTATAAGCATAATGCAAATGGATGAGGGCTTAGATACCGGCGCTGTATTGCTTGAGAAAAGCATGGCAATCACTGGGGCTGCTACCAGCGCGACTCTGTATGAAGACTTAGCAGAATTGGGTCCACAGGCACTGATTGAAACGTTAGAAAATTTAGAGAACCTATCGCCGTTGGTACAAAATAATGATGACGCTACCTATGCACACAAATTATCGAAAGAAGAAGCTCGCATAAACTGGTCGCTAAGCGCTCAACAATTAGCTCGCAACGTACGTGCTTTTAATCCATGGCCGGTGGTTTGGTTCGCGCACAATGAAGAATCAATCAAAGTATGGCAGGTTGAAGTCGTTGAAGCTTTTGAAGTCTTGCCTGAGGGTACAATTATTAACGTCGATAAAAACGGTATTGAGGTTGCTACCTCGGAGCACAACTTGTTACTTACCCATATTCAAACTCCCGGCAAAAAAGCACAATCGGTGGCAAACATTATCAATGGAAAACCTGACATGTTCGTTGTTGGTCAGCGCTTAGCATGAAGCAATCGCAGAACAATAAAAGCAACTCAAAATCCGCTTTCAAACATAAAAGTACAAGCATATATCAACTACAACATCGCCCACACCTTCGAGCAGATGCAGCTTGGGTGCTTTTCCAGATATTAGAACACGGGAAATCATCTAGAGAAGTCATGCCCAAAGTGTTCGATAGACACGAAGGCAAAGACAACGCTTGGTTACAAGAAATGGTGTTTGGCTGCTTACGTGAATTACCCAAACTGCAATATTGGCTTCGTCAGTTACTTGCAAAGCCGTTAAAGGGCGAGCAGAAAATTGTCGAGCATTTAATTATGCTTGGCTTTTATCAACTGGTGTTCACTCGTACATCTGAACATGCAGCTGTTTCAGAAACGGTAGAGGCTTGTGCCGCGCTGAACCAGCATCGCTTGAAAGGCCTCGTGAATGCCAATTTACGCAGCTTTCAGCGAGAGGCTTTGTCAGATCAAGAAATTAACGTGCCGCATATTCAAGTTGGTTTACCGAAGTGGCTACATAAACAACTGCTGCAACACTACCCTGAACAAGTGCATGAAATTGCAGAGCAAATTAATGCTCGCCCACCACTCTGGTTACGGATAAATGCATTAAAAGGAAGTAGCGAAAACTATACTGCTCAATTAGAAGCCCAAGGTATTGAGTTTGAAGCTGCAGAAACGGATGAGATCCCGCTTAGTTTTTTGAAGGTAAAAAGCGAAAACGCCATTAAACTTATCAAGCGCACAGATATTACAATGCTTCCGGGCTTTGCTGAAGGCCTATTCTCAGTTCAAGATCTAGCCGCCCAACTTGCCGCCGAATTATTAGACGTACAGCCGAATGATGACGTATTAGATTGCTGTGCGGCGCCGGGCGGAAAAACGGCACATATATTAGAAAGCCAAGCACTACTGGGTAGCTTGGACGCGATCGATAACGACGGCCAACGTCTTGAGCGTATTGATGAAAATATGCAGCGTTTGGGGCACGACATTGAATTTGGTGACAGACTCAATTTATATGTGGTCGATGCAGAAAGTGAAGAAGTATTAACACGTGTCTTAAAAGGCAAACAATACGACCGTATTTTGCTTGATGCCCCTTGTTCTGCTACTGGTGTTATTCGCCGTCACCCCGATATCCGTTGGTTGAGGAAAGCGACCGATATTGACACGACAGTGGCATTGCAAAAACGTATTTTGGCGCAAGTATGGCAGCGAGTAAAACCCGGCGGTATTCTGCTTTATGCGACATGCTCTATTTTGAAACAAGAAAATGAGTATCAAATTGCCGAGTTTTTGGCCACTCAAGCCGACGCCAGTCTGTTACCGATACATGATAATGACACCGCTGAATGCCCAGGTCTGCAAATTTTGCCCGGTCAAGCACAAATGGATGGTTTCTATTATGCAAGACTGCTAAAGTCTTGCTGAATAAAGCTTAAGGGCATGTAGACTTCAAGCACACGTTCTCAAGTCACCGAAGGGTTAGGAAATAAGGCAATGAAAATCATCATCATCGGCGCAGGACAAGTTGGCGGCACCTTAGCCGAAAACCTTGTTGGCGAGAAGAACGAAATAACCATCATCGATCAAGATATGGACACGTTGCGAAACCTGCAGGATAGACTCGATTTACAGGTTGTATGTGGTGTTGGCTCACATCCCGATGTACTCAAAAAAGCCGGTGCAGCAGACGCTGACATGCTGATTGCTGTTACTAATAGCGATGAAAGCAACATGATGGCTTGCCAAGTAGCGTTCAGTCTTTTTAAGACCCCAACAAAAATTGCCCGCGTGCGCTCTGAACAGTACATCATTTATCAAGAACATTTATTCAAACACAACGACATTCCAATTGATCACTTAATTGCACCAGAACAACTGGTTACCAAAGCCATAAAACGCCTAATTGATTATCCCGGCGCGTTACAGGTAGTTGAGTTTGCCGAAGGTAAAGCCAGCCTAGTAGCGGTAAAAGCGTACTACGGAGGTTTATTGGTTGGGCATGCACTTTCTGCCTTGAAAGAGCACATGCCGAATGTAGACACACGAGTTGCTGCGATTTATCGTCGCGGCAAGCCTATTCGTCCGCTAGGCTCAACGGTCATTGAAGCTGATGACGAAGTATTCTTTATCGCGGATACTAAGCATATTCGTGCTGTCATGAGTGAGCTGCAAAAGTTAGAGTCAAGCTACAAACGCATTATGATCGCAGGTGGTGGCTTAATTGGTGCAGGCTTAGCGAAACGTCTTGAAAATAAACACAATGTTAAATTGATTGAGTTCAATGCAGAACGTGCGAAAGAACTGTCAACGATGTTGAACAAGACCATTGTTTTTCATGGCGACGCTTCAGACGCTAGTTTGTTAAGCGAAGAAAACGTCGAGCAAGTGGATGCCTTTATTGCTGTCACCAACGATGATGAAGCAAATATCATGTCGGCTATGCTCGCCAAACGCATGGGCGCAGCGAAAGCCATGGTACTGATACAACGCAGCGCTTATGTTGACTTAGTTCAAGGTGGCGAAATTGATATCGCGTTTTCACCACAGCAAGCCACTATTTCTGCATTGTTAACACACGTTCGTCGCGGTGATATTGTTAACGTTTATTCATTACGACGCGGCGCAGCTGAGGCAATTGAAGCGATTGCTCATGGTGATGAAAGCACATCGAAAGTGGTCGGTAAGCAAATTCAAAATATTAAACTGCCCCCTGGAACTACCATTGGCGCAATTGTTCGCGAAGATGAAGTGATCATCGCGCACAGCGACACCATCATTAAAGCAAATGACCACGTGATCCTCTTCTTAGTCGACAAGAAGTTTATCTGGGATGTGGAGAAGCTATTCCAACCAAGCGCCCTATTTTTCGGTTAAAGACCTTAGCTATTTAGCTACGCCAGAAGGTTGGAGAGAACAATACTAGTAGTGAGAATATCTCTAGTCGCCCAAACAGCATAGCCACGACCAACAACCACTTTCCAGGATCTGTTACATCAGCATAAGTTCCTGCGACCGCGCCTAGGCCGGGACCTAAGTTATTTAAGGTTGCTGCCGTTGCAGAAAATGCCGTGATATCATCCATGCCGGTTGCAATTAGCGCTACCATTATGACCACGAAAACAACCGCGTAGGCCGAGAAGAATCCCCAAACAGCTTCAACAACGCGCTCTGGCATCGCTCTGTCACCCAACTTAACTGCGTATACCGCCTTAGGGTGAATGAGTCGGTCAACTTCGCGTTTTCCTTGCAAGAACAATAGGAACACGCGAATCACCTTAAGGCCACCGCCTGTCGAACCTGCACAACCACCAATGAAACTTGAAAATATCAACACGATAGGAAGAAATGCTGGCCACGCAGAAAAATCGGTGGTGGCGAAACCGGCGGTTGTACTAATCGAGACAGCTTGAATAAGGGCTTGATCGAGCGCCATTTCGGCCGTTTCATAGACCGAATGATACACCAAGGCAATAAAGCATAGCGTCACCAAACTTAGTTGAATAGTGAAGAAGGCTTTACACTCGGGATCTTTGAAATAATTTTTGATATTTCTACCCGATACCGCGGCATAGTGAAGTGAAAAATTAAGCGCCGCAATCCAAAGAAAAACCACACACACTATGTTTACGGCTACGCTATTAAAGTAACCAAGGCTTGCGTCGTAGGTTGAAAACCCACCAATTGCAATCGTGGAAAATGCGTGACATACCGCGTCAAATAAACTCATACCAGCAAGCCAGTATGCGCCAGAACAAGCAATAGTCAGTGACAAATAGATGTACCATAAGTGCTTTGCTGTGTCGGCGATACGCGGCGTCATTTTCGAATCTTTCACGGGCCCAGGCGTTTCTGCACGGTATAGCTGCATACCACCAACACCAAGAATCGGAAGAATGGCGACAGCCAGCACAATGATACCCATACCACCCAACCACTGCAGCTGTTGCCGATAAAACTGCACCGCTTTTGGCAGATATTCGATACCTTCTATAACGGTTGCACCTGTTGTGGTTAGCCCTGAGAATGCTTCAAACATTGCATCGGTAATACTCATATGAGGCTGTTCTAAAAGCGCAAAAGGCAAGGCCCCGAATGATGCTAGTACGGTCCAAAACAAGACGACAATCAGGAAGCCTTCTTTCGCTCTTAAATCCGCTCGAGAACGGCGGTTCGGATACCAAAAGGCGATACCGGTAAGAATAGATAGGACAAAGGCGAGCACAAAGGCCAAACCACTACCATCCCCATAAATGAGAGAAATCAACGCAGGCGGGATCATCGTAACACTGAACAGAGCAACGAGGAGTCCTAAAATACGAATGATGGCGCGGTATTGCATTTACACTATGCCTTTATTATTGTCACGGGCTTATTATGAGGCAAAACTTCAGTAACTTAAGCTTGGGAAAAATATGCCAAGAAAGTGTACGGGTTTTTGTGTTCATTGCTGCACAACTTGAGATGAGTATTTGCAACGGAATTCACGGTTCAGGTGCGGAAGCTGCACTCATATTAAGTGATGTTAAATTGAATCGGACTGAGATCCAATTTATTTCTCCTAAATCTGAATAATTGCTGCCTGATTTTACAAGAGTAGCTTGTGGAAAACGTCGAAATATTACTTTTTTACTAACTTGTTGTTCCTATTGAACAAATAAAATAGTTGAAAATAAAACTTGGAAATACGCCAATTTATGCTAAATTTTAAAGGTTACATCACACTTGCTTTTCTCGATATTCGAGCTTTCCACAAGCAATAAGTAACACGTAAGATTTACAACAGATAAAGCAGTAGCTGCAAGTCGAAAATATGAGCAAGGGAATAAATAATAATAACAGGATACGGTTTTCCTCATTCATTATTGCATTAACATCCCCCATTACGAATGCGTTTTCCACCAACGGAGAAGGCACCTTTAAGCATGTTTGCTTCTTTTTAACCACAGACTTATCCACAGCTTGTACAAAAAGCAATTTGTAGCTACAAGCCAATAAATATGGCATTCTTCATAATATAAAGCATTAATATGAGCAAATGATGGAAAAACAATCAACAAGCCCGTTAGTCCTAGTTGACGGTTCCTCTTATTTATTCAGAGCCTTTCACGGCCTGCCCCCTCTTACAAATTCAAAAGGCCAAGACACCGGCGCAATTTATGGCGTAGTCAACATGCTGCGTAGCTTAATGACCACATATAAGCCCAGTCATATTGCCGTAGTTTTTGACGCGAAAGGGAAAACGTTTAGAGACGATATTTACAAAGAGTACAAAGCTAATCGTCCACCCATGCCGGATGAACTTCGTTCGCAAATTAAACCTTTGCACAAAATTATTAGAGCGATGGGTTTTCCAATCATTGTGGAAGATGGAGTAGAAGCTGACGACGTTATCGGTACACTTGCGCGCCAAGCATCCGAACAGGGAATTGAGTGTGTCATAAGCACCGGTGATAAAGACATGGCGCAACTCGTTGATCAACACGTTTCGCTTATCAATACCATGACCAATACCACGATGGATATCGACGGCGTTACTGAAAAATTTGGTGTGCCCGCTGAATTGATCATTGATTATTTAGCAATGAAAGGCGACAAAGTAGACAATATTCCAGGCATTCCCGGTGTAGGCGACAAGAGTGCTGTCGCAATGCTCAACGGTATTGGCGGTGTCAAAGATATTTATGCAAATCTCGACAAAATTGCGACCTTAGAATTTCGCGGCGCCAAGACCATGGGCGCAAAAATAGCGCAATATGAAGAACAGGCCATGCTTTCTTATCAATTAGCCACCATAGAATGTGGTTTAAAGCTTGAATATGAGCCGACCACGCTGAATATGGGTGAAATGGACAAGGCTGAACTTCAAACATTATTTGCAGAATATGAATTTAAGCGTTGGTTGGCAGAAGTCAGTGATAGCGACAGTAACGTTACAAAAGCAAGCAAGCCTCTGTCAACAGACGGTGAGTCAACTAATGACGACGGTGCACAAGACGAACTCGCTTCCTCACAATCTTTCGATAAATCTAAATATGAACTGGTGCTAACACAAGCACAGCTAGAGGAATGGATTAGCAAAATCAACGCCGCTGAATATTATGCTGTTGATACGGAAACCACGAGCGTTGACTACATGCAAGCTGAATTAGTAGGATTGTCATTCTCAACGAGTGAAAACGAAGCATGCTATATACCAGTGGCGCATGATTATCCGGGTGCACCAGAACAGCTTGATCGCGATGACGTGCTCGCCCAGCTTAAACCCATATTGGAAGATAAATCAGCGAAAAAAATTGGTCAGCATATAAAATACGATAAAAACGTACTCGCCAATTATGATATATCCTTGCAAGGAATTTTATCCGATACGATGCTGGCGTCGTATGTGTTAAATAGTGTAGCAACGCGTCATAACATGGACAGTTTGTCGCTAAAATATCTCGGTCATAACACAATCCATTTTGAAGACATTGCGGGCAAAGGCGCTAAACAAATTACGTTTAACCAAATCGCACTGGAAGAAGCAGCTCCCTACGCTGCTGAAGACGCTGATGTAACCCTTCGTTTGCACAAAGCATTGCAAACTCTTCTGCAAGATAAAGGCAAGTTACCCACCGTCTTAAATGAGATTGAAGTGCCTTTGTCATCCGTGTTAGCCAAAATGGAACAAAACGGTGTATTGATCGACAGTCAGCTACTGGGTCAACAGAGCCAAACCTTAGCCGCACGTATTATGGAACTTGAGAAGGAAGTTCATGAATTAGCCGGTGAAGCATTTAACTTGGGTTCGACCAAGCAACTACAGCACATTCTTTTTGAAAAAATGAGTTTGCCTGTAGTGAAGAAGACCCCGAAAGGCGCGCCTTCTACATCAGAGGAAGTTTTGCAAGAACTTGCTTTAGAGTACGAACTACCTAAGAAGATTATGGAGTATCGAGGTTTAACGAAACTCAAGAACACATATACTGACAAACTTCCCAAGATGATCCATCATCGGACCGGCAGAGTGCATACCTCTTATCACCAAGCTGTCACAGCAACAGGTCGTCTGTCTTCTACCGATCCTAATTTACAGAATATCCCAATTAGAACTGCAGAGGGAAGACAGGTTCGCCAAGCGTTTATTGCTCGTCCTGGGTATAAAGTTGTGGCTGCAGATTACAGTCAAATTGAACTGCGCATTATGGCTCATTTAAGTAAAGATAAAGGCTTAGTGAGTGCATTTTCAGAAGGCAAAGATATTCACAGTGCAACCGCTGCAGAAGTATTTGATGTGCCGCTAGATGAAGTGTCTGTGAATGAAAGGCGCAGCGCCAAGGCCATTAACTTTGGCTTGATATACGGTATGTCAGCCTTCGGCCTATCTAAGCAACTGAATATTTCACGCTATGATGCACAACAATATATGGACTTATATTTTGAACGTTATCCAGGCGTTTTGACCTATATGGAGTCGACGCGTGAAGGCGCAAAAGACGATGGATATGTTAGCACGGTGTTCGATCGTAGATTGTATCTCCCCGATATTAAAGCAAGCAATGCAATGCGCAGAAAAGGTGCCGAACGTGCGGCAATCAATGCGCCGATGCAAGGCACAGCCGCAGATATTATTAAGAAAGCGATGATCGACGTTGATGCTTGGATCAATGACATCAATGACGAAGACATCTTGATGATTATGCAGGTGCACGATGAATTGGTTTTTGAAATCAAAGAAGATCGCGTCGACGAATATGTGGCAAAAATAAAGTCTTTAATGGAGCAGACTGTCGCGCTTGACGTACCGCTTGTGGTGGACGTGGGTATCGGCAATAACTGGGATGAAGCGCACTAGGCATTAGCACGCGTGTTGTTTAGGAATATGCTTTTGCTGTCTAAAAATTTGGGGAGCAAATACTTGGTGTAAGCGAATGTAGAAAGTGACGTAAAAATAAATTCTCTATTTTCTCGGCCCTGCCTGAACTTATTTGGAAATGACTCGTCCTATACTATGAATGTGTTGTTCTCCCAAGACAATTGGCCCCGTCATTTTGACGGGGCTTTTCTTTTTCCCAGAATAGATTTTTTGCCTGGCGAGTGCTTTTATTGTGCTTCGTTCAGTGATTTATGCTGTGATTTATGTAGTGTTGCGTTGAGCCCCATTTATCCAACAGTTTCTTTACGCAACAGTCTCTTTACTCAACAGCGTCTTCCCCATCATCTTTGAGCTGTCTTTCAAGCCCTAGCCATTTGAATAAAACTTGTTCTAACTCCGGCACGCCAAGCCCATTTAGCGATGAGAATGAATGCACAGTGACGTCGCCACAAAATGCCATTGAAGCTTCGCGCACCATTAAAGTTTGTGCCTTGCGCTTACCCGCTTTCAGTTTGTCAGCTTTGGTTAACAAAATAAGTACCGGTAAATCCACTTCTACGGCCCAATGGATCAAATTCTGATCAAGATCCTTTAGCGGGTGGCGAATATCCATTAATACAACAAGTCCTTTCAAACACTTGCGCTTTTGCAAATATTCACCTAACGATTTTTGCCACTTCAATTTCATGTCGAGCGGCACTTTTGCATAACCATAGCCAGGTAAATCAACTAATCGTCGCTCACTGTCTAACTCGAACATATTGATTAACTGCGTTCTACCAGGGGTCTTACTGGTTCTCGCAAGGCCCTTTTGTCTGGTTAATCTATTGAGCGCACTTGATTTTCCAGCGTTGGAGCGTCCGGCAAACGCAACCTCCATTCCATCGGAATTAGATAGATGCTCAATGTTTGGTGCGCTAGTTAAGAAAGTTGCTTTGGTAAAATAAGACATGTTTTCACTTAATAAAGAAGAATGTTGAACTGGATTTTTTTTAAATAAAGCCGATAGTTTTTATATTGTAACTAATAATTTGCGTAATTGGGTTATCAATCATTCATTTATATCCATACAATGCGTGTGGAAGAGTTTTTTTCGGCCAGTATTTGTGTACAATACCACGTTCTCCTATTAGATTTGAGAAGTTGTTTTGCTAATCACCCGTATAAAGAGATTAAGTATGAAAAAACTAGGTTTGCTTGTTTGTTTAACTTTTGGAATCACTTCCTTTGCTTTTGCCGAAGGGGATGCAGAAGCAGGGAAAGCAAAGTCACTAACATGTTCAGCTTGCCACGGCACTGACGGCAATAGTGCTATTGCAATGAACCCGAAAATCGCGGGTCAACATGAAGGTTATTTGGTAAAACAGTTAACAGAATTTAGATTGGCATCACGCACTGGCGGCAAAGAAGGTCGTAACAATGCAGTGATGAATGGTATGGCTGCAGCGCTGTCTGATCAAGACATTGCCGATCTAGCGGCGTATTTCTCAAGCCAAGATCAGAAAGCAGGTGAAACACCAGAAGATGTTATTGAAGCAGGTCAGGCTCTATACAGAGGCGGCGATGCAGATAGAGAAATAACATCGTGCATTTCGTGTCATGGGCCAGAAGGCAAAGGTATGGGTCTCGCTGGGTTTCCTGTTATTAGCGGACAGCATGCTGAATATACAAGCTCTCAGCTAAAAATGTTCAGAGACGGCACAAGAGCAAACGATATGAACGGCATGATGCGCGGAATTGCTGCAAAATTGACCGATGAAGATATTGAGATTTTATCTAAGTACTTGGGCGGATTACACTAATTTAAATAAATAGACTTTTATTTGTAAAAAAGTTGTAAATTTTATTTTTTAGCGTATTATCTACTCATCTTTTAGGCACAGCTTGGTTAAAGCGATAGTGAATACTATCAGTTTAGGCAAACTGGTTCTAAAACAAAATAATAATAAAGCGTCAGGAAGACCTAGAACAAAGTTCGTTACTATTTCGTCAAAAATAATAAAAAGAGAAAAGTAACATTATGAACAACAAAGCACATGATGTGCTGATACGGGAGAGGTGTCATTAGACACTGATTAAATTAAGGTGATAACTTCGGTTATCACCTTTTTTCTTTCTAGACACTCTCGAACCAACTCAAATAATTCGTTCTTCCACTTCTATTTTATGGTTTCCTTCACTCTTCTTCTTTTGCGAAAAAATTTAGTAATATAAACAACTATCTGTAAATATAGACCGAGTGCTTTAGAAAAAATTCCCTGCGTTTAAAAAGAATTAGTAATTACCCTTAACAATAACCCCTAGTGCTCAGGTATAATGCAGTTAACTGAAGTAATATAATCGTTGCGCAGTCCTTATTAAACACCCTTAGGTGGAAATATACGTAGATAACGACGCAGCAAGAAAGAGGCAAATATGGCTAGTAAAAAATCAAGAAAAGGCGGACAAATAGGAACGCCAAAATCGACTATACCGATTGTACGCACCCCTTCCGATCGCATAAGAAAGAAAAGTGGAAATAAAGCAGGCACTCGCAATAGCGACGTTGAAACCGCAGAGAATGCGAGACAAAACCAGAAGAAAGATCCGCGCCTTGGCAGTAAGGTTCCTATCGATTTGCTACGTCACAAGAAGACCGGTAGTAAGGTAGTCGAAGAAAAAGTTACCTATAGGACGCCCAAGCATGAATTGGATGCTATTGAAGCAGATGAAAAATTACAGAAGTTGCTAGATAAGCAGGAAACAAAGGGCTTAGGAAAACTAGAGCAAGACTATGTGGATGCGAAATTGGCTCGACATTTAGTACTTTGTGAGATGCTTGGTATCGATACTACAGAGGAAATTGAAGAAGATGATGATCCTCTTGCCGGTTTAGACGCAATTAGTATAGATGACTTCAAAGATTAAGCAGAGAAATGACTGAATTAATACTTCCAATTTTAGCGGCAATAATTATTATTGCCCTTGGCATTTATGCGGGTAAAACACTGTATTTACTAAAGCAGCAAAACCTTCGTCAGCAAAATGCGAGGAATAAACGCATTGAGTCGATGGAGCAAAGCATCCAGACAATTGCGTTTGCCATGCAGCAGCAACAATGCAACTACTCTGAAGGCGCCGTTCGTATTTGTAACTTGCTAAAGGCCCTTCCGATAGCAAATATCCCAGACTATTCATCAGTCTATCCAGAATTACATGACTTGTATGAAAAAATAAAAGACTATCCGACACACAAAGAACGTGACGCATTGAGCAAGCAAGAGCGACGTCGCCAAGACAAGCAACGTGAACAGCTTGAAAGCGAAGCGGAAACGGGTATTCAAGAGGAAATCGTGCGCTTGAGAGTGTTTAGCTGTTCGGTTCAGTAAGCGTTATTTGATGTAAGGCAGTAGCGCTGCTGTCTTGTATTTATGAACTTACCATTTCATAAAGTGTAAGTGTTTAGCCTTATTTCTGAAGGAAGTAATGCCCAGCTACGCGTCAGGTAATATCCGTAAAACGCCTCACCGCTTACGGCTCTAAACTAGCCGTCATTTGTTGTAACACCATCAACTCTTTCTCTACATCTGCTTGCTGTTCACACAGGACTTTATGGTAGGGACAGGTTATAAGGTGATCGTTTATCATGCCAACTGCTTGCATAAATGCATAGCAAATAGTGCTCCCTACAAAACTGAAGCCCGATTTTTTCAAAGCTTTAGCCATTGCGTCCGATGCCGTCGACGTATTTGCAACATCGTCTCTATTTTTACAGGTATTTTGGGTCACGCGGTAGTCGGAGAATTGCCATAGGTAGGCGTTGAAAGGGATGGATTCTTCTATCGTAAGAAATGCTCGAGCGTTTTTGATGACAGATTGTATCTTCAATTTATTACGCACTATTCCTTTGTTCTGCATTAGAGCCAAAACGTCGTTCTCATTCATTTTAACAATGTCTTGTGGATTGAACTGATGAAAAGCCGCTTCGTAATTTTTTTGTTTCCGCAGGATAGTTAACCAGCTTAACCCTGCCTGTTGACCATCAAGGCAGAGTTTTGCGAATAGCTCCTTGCTATCTAGAACCGGCCTACCCCAATGTTCATTGTGATACGCAATATATTGAGGATCAGTGGTTTCCCAAGCACAGGCAAGTTTGTGCGGGCCACTTTCAGTAGTAACAGAATGATTCATTTCTGGGTCTCTTATTATTTTATTTTAACTTAGCGTAAAACTAATCGACCACTAAATCTACTGCTCAAGTAGCCAGATACGTATCGTTTGTAAATGCGCCAGTAAGACGCAAATGACAGAAATAGTCTCACACATTGCTTAAAATTTGCCGAAATGCCTTTTTTACACCTTCTTAATTGAATATCTGAGGTGCAGGGGTTACCAATTGGCCTCACTAGACGGTATACTCTACGGTTAATTTTTTACGTTGGTTAAGTTACCTGTTTAGGCTTTAAATTAAGCAGCGGCAGCGCCGCTATACTCTCCATCAAAGTGAAGGTGGGCAGAGGCAGAGATAAGCTACACCAACGACTATTTGAATTTCATCCACTGAGCATAGAAGAATTTAGCACTTATGCATAAATACGACAGCAAGACCTTTCAGGGTCTTATCCTAGCACTGCAAGACTACTGGGCATCTAAAGGATGCGTTATTATTCAACCTCTTGATATGGAAGTGGGCGCAGGCACATTCCATCCGATGACTTTTCTCCGTTCATTGGGCCCAGAGCCAATTAGCAGTGCGTATGTTCAGCCTTGTCGCCGTCCTACAGATGGCCGCTACGGTGAAAACCCTAATCGTTTGCAGCACTACTATCAGTTTCAGGTAATGCTAAAACCGTCTCCCGATAACTTTCAAGAACTGTATTTAGGCTCGCTCGAAATGTTGGGCTTTGATCCGCTTGTACACGATATCCGATTTGTTGAAGATAATTGGGAATCACCTACTCTCGGTGCTTGGGGTCTTGGCTGGGAAGTATGGTTGAACGGCATGGAAGTTACCCAGTTTACTTACTTTCAACAGGTAGGTGGACTTGAGTGCAAACCTGTTACCGGTGAAATTACATATGGTCTTGAACGCCTAGCTATGTATATCCAAGGCGTAGACAGTATCTATGACTTAGTTTGGACCGACGGCCCAATGGGTAAAGTAACCTACGGCGATGTATTCTTACAAAACGAAATAGAACAGTCGACGTACAACTTTGAACATGCTGACGTTGATTTCCTTTTTCTTACCTTTGATGAGTGTGAGAAAGCGAGCAATAAGCTAATTGAGGCAAAGTTACCCTTACCTGCCTATGAGCAAGTAATGAAAGCCTCTCATGCATTCAACTTACTAGACGCGCGCCACGCAATTTCTGTTACGGAAAGACAGCGCTATATTTTGCGCGTGCGCACTTTATCCAAAGCTTGTGCAGAGATGTATTACGCCTCACGTGAAGCACTTGGCTTCCCTCTTTGTAAAAATGTACAGAGTGATAATGAAAATGCCCGTGATCAGCAGAAGGAGGCCTAAGCAATGACAATCTTTAAACAAAACCTATTGATTGAACTAGGCACCGAAGAGCTTCCTCCAAAATCGCTCAAAAAGCTGTCTGAAAGTTTCACGCAAAACATCAAAGACGAACTCAGTAAAGCTGGGTTTGAGTTTGATTGTATTCAGCCTTTCGCTGCTCCTCGACGCTTAGCGGTTATTGTTCAGAACTGCGCGGGCTCTCAGCCAGATAGTCGTGTTGAAAAACGCGGGCCTGCAGTTTCCGCTGCGTTTGACGCGGATGGCAACCCGACGCGCGCTGCGCAAGGCTGGGCTAAAGGAAATGGCATTGATGTGGCGCAAGCATCAAGGCTGAAAACTGACAAAGGCGAATGGCTAATGCACATTGCCGAAGTTAAAGGTAAAGCATTAAAAGATGTGTTGCAGGATGTATTGCACACTACAGTGAAAAAGTTACCTATTCCAAAGCCTATGCGTTGGGGTTCATCATCGGCAGAGTTTATCCGTCCTGTTCATACCTTATGCGTCATGTTTGGTAGTGAAGTTTTGCCCGTTTCTCTGTTTGGATTAACTTCTGCAAACCAGCTATCGGGTCACCGCTTTCATGGAGAACGCCGTTTTACTTTAGATCATGCAGACAACTATGCAAGCGCGTTAACTGCGCAATATGTCGTTGCTGATTACGCTCAACGTACAGATATCATTGAAGCTGGACTCAGTCACAAAGCAAAAGAATTGGGCTTAAGCCCCGATTATGACCTTTCCCTCTTAGAAGAAATATCTTCGCTTGTGGAATGGCCAGTAGTTTTGACAGCCAAGTTTGAAGCCGACTTTCTGGATGTTCCGAAAGAAGCCCTTATTTACACCATGAAGGACGACCAAAAATACGTTCCTCTGCTGGATTCAGACGGTCAATTATCTTCAACATTCCTGTTTGTAACAAACATTGAAAGCAAAGATCCAAAGCAAATAATTGAGGGAAATCAAAAGGTTATACGACCAAGACTGGCGGACGCTAAGTTTTTCTTCGAAAACGATAAGAAAACAACCTTGGCTTCTAAAGCTGAAAAACTCGCTACCGTTTTGTTTCAAAAAGAATTAGGGACTGTTGCCGAAAAAACAGCACGATTAGTGGCAATAAGTAAAAGTATCGCTGAGGCCTTAGGGGTCGATTCGACTAATGTTGCGCGTGCGGCGGCCTTAGCCAAAGGCGATTTGTTAAGCGATATGGTAATGGAGTTTCCAAGTGTTCAAGGGAGCATGGGACATCATTATGCTGTGCATGACGGTGAACACGCAGAAGTCGCGTTAGCCATAGAAGAGCAATACTTACCTCGTTTTGCTGGTGACAAGCTTCCTACTTCTACAGCTGGCTACATATTATCGCTGGCTGAAAAGCTCGATACCCTCGTAGGGATATTTGGTATAGGCAAACTGCCGAAAGGCGATAAAGATCCGTTTGCGCTTCGTCGCTCTGCCATCGGTATTTTACGCATATTGGTCGAGAATAAGTTGGGGCTTGAGTTAAAAGCGATGGTTGACAGTGTTGTTAGTATTTATGGTGAGAAACTGTCGAATGCTGAGACAGCTCAACAGGTACACACTTTCTTATTGGACAGATTTAAGCCGTTCTATCAAGACCAAGAAATCGCAGGTGATGTTGTTAGCGCCGTAATGACGCAGCAGCCAACAACAGCTATTGATTTCGATGCGCGCATCAAAGCCGTCACTGCATTCAAAGAAATGGAGAGTGCGGTTGATTTAGTGGCAGCTAACAAACGCGTTGCCAATATTTTAAATAAAAATGATATTGATATTAATGCGCTACCGACCATTGATTCAGCACTCTTTAGTGAGGCTGCCGAGAAGGCCTTATTCAATGCACTAGAAAGCGCTGAGTCGCAGGTGGCAAGCCTGATAGAAAATTTGTCATACGATGAGGTGTTAGCATCGTTAACAGTGCTTAAAACGCCTTTGAATAACTTTTTTGATGACGTCATGATCATGGCCGATGATGAAAAAGTAAAATCAAATCGTGTGGCGCTGGTTGGCAAAGCGAGACAGTTATTTTTGTCGGTCGCAGACGTTTCAGTGCTAGCAGTTTAAGGGCAGATGGCTATGCATAAATTTACGAAGTTAACAGTATTAGCATTTAGTTTGATTGCACTGAGTGCGTGTACGACTCGTTCAGCGAGAGACTTGATTAGCTTTGAGCCGGATAAAAATTATCAGGACATGTACTTACGCGGCGTGTTTAATTGGTGGGAGGCTACCGAACAGTTTAAATTTAAGCGCGTTAGCCCTGACCTTTATACAATTACTATTGAATTAATCGCAGACGGTCAGCCATACGATTTTAAAGTTGCAGACGCGAGCTGGACACCTGAGTTTAATTGCGGATTTGAGTACGCACCGCGCATTATAGAAATGTATGATGCCGTCGAATTAGTATGTGAGCTCAGCAGTCAAAATATTCAGTTCATACCTTCAGAAACCGGAATGTTCACGTTTGAATTCGATATATCTGATAATAGTGATCCCGAACTCTCTATCTCTCGAGTCGTCAATTAATCATTCTTGTTTCGACGCAGTTAAACGCACCGGTACGGATTTATATGCAGGCGTAAAGCTTTTATCCGCAAAGTCTTTAATACTAATAAGATTGTTTGTTTCTGGGTAGTAGCCTGCGATGCAGCCTCGTGGAATAGCATAAAAAATTAACATGAAGCTTTGTTCTACCTTTTCGCTATTTGAGACGGCTTGCACATCGACTTTTTCAAACTCTTTAAAGCCAAAGCTTTCAGCATCATTTTCATTAATAAAAATAACTTTCCTTGTTCCCTTAATTCCTCTATAGCGGTCATCATTTGTGTATACCGTGGTATTGAACTGGTCATGACTTCGAATGGTCATCAATAATAATTCATTGTCGAGCACAGTAAGCGAATTAATAGCATGATTTACAAAATTAGCTTTGCCGTTGTTTGTCAGAAAAGTAAGGCTATCTCGCACCGGGTTTGGTAATACAAATTCACCTAATGTGTTTATGCGTTCATTGAAGTCATTAAATCCGCTGATTGTATGGGCAATAGCCTCTCTTATTTCAGCATAGTCAGCAACGTATTTAAGCCAGTCAATTTTAGCAAGTTCGGTATGGGTATTAGCGAGTTCATTGGCAATTGCGCCAACGATAGCAACCTCGCTTTTTAACAAAGTAGAAGCGGGTGGTTTTCGCCCGTGTGAAGTTTGGATTACGCCCATAGAATTCTCAACAGTGACAAACTGCAGTTTTTGGTCAATGTGGTCGATTTCGGTTCGGCCGATGGTAGGCAAAATTAGTGCCTCTTTGCCCGTGTATAAATGAGACATGTTGAGCTTAGTAGATATTTGCACGCTAAGATCGCAGTTTGCTAGCGCTTGCTCGGTATAGTCGTGATCAGGTGTGGCTCGATAGAAATTCCCGCCCAAACCAACGAATACCTTAATTTTTCCTTGATGCATTTGCTCTATGCACTCAATAGTATTGACGCCCTTGTCCGTTTTTAGAGTAACCTGATGATAGTCAGCTAGCGCATTAATGAATGACGCTGGCGCATTTTCCCAGATGCCCATTGTACGGTCACCCTGCACATTACTATGTCCTCGCACCGGGCATACGCCGGCTCCTGGTTTACCTAAATTACCTTGCAGCATCAAAACATTGGTCATTAGCTGAATATTCGCCACTGCATTTTTGTGTTGGGTCATGCCCATTGCCCAGCAAAAAATAGTCTTTTTTGATTGCAGTAAATAGCTCCCAGCTTGCTGAATCTGCGTTTTCGACAGTCCGCATGAAGCAACAATATCATTCCATTCAAATTGTTGAATATGATTTTGGAAGCTTTCAAAACCATGTGTATTGGCCTGTATGAACTTCATATCAAGAACGTCACTAGTTTGTTTGTGCTGCTCAAACAAATATTTGGCCAAGCCCGTTAAGAAACCAACGTCTCCATTTATCTTAATAGGGAGGTGCAAATCTCTTAGCTTTGTACCCTTGCCCACTAAACCTTTAATCTCTTGGGGATTATTAAATTTTTGAAGCCCAGCTTCGTCTAATGGGTTTATGCTGACAATTTTACAAGCATTGCGCTTAGCATTTTCAAGTGAGGATAACATTCGTGGGTGGTTCGACCCGGGGTTTTGCCCGAATATAAATATACACTCACTGTTTTCAAGGTCGTGTAAGCTAACGGTTCCCTTGCCAATACCGATTGTTTCTACCAGTCCTATGCCGCTCGATTCATGACACATATTTGAACAATCAGGCATATTGTTGGTACCAAAAGTCCTGATAAATAACTGGTACACATAAGCAGCTTCGTTGCTGGTTCTTCCAGACGTATAAAACGCAGCTTGATTTGCTGAATCGAGCTGAGATAACTTTCTAGCGGTCAAATGAATCGCGTCTTGCCAACTTATTGCCTCATAGAAATCGCTGTCTTTTGCCTTGTATAGAGGCGATACGAGGCGACCTTGGTCGTTGAGCCAACGGTCGGATTTTGTTTTTAGAAATGAGATACTGTTTTCAGCAAAGAATGCTTCATCTGCCTTTTTATAAGTGGCTTCGTCAGCGATGGCTTTTGCACCGTTTTCACAGAAAGAAAAGGTAGCCTTCTTACCAATTGGGTCGGGCCATGCACAGCCTGGACAGTCAAAACCACTCAATTGATTTACTTCTATTAATAGCTTAGTGCCATCAATTGGTCCTACTTTTGTTACTACTTGTTTATACGCATTGATTACTGCTTTGAGGCCTGCAGCATCATGCTTTTGTTTTGATATATGAATGTCTTTATCTTTTTCGTTAGTCATTATATTTCTCGTTCTGGAAGTCAGGTGTTGGCTTCTGACTTTTGACTTTTGAGATCATTATCTTATTCATCTTCTACTATAATTGTGACTTGTTTGAAACCAGCATAAACGTTAAAGCTTTCTGGTTTAATAAAGCCAATCAGCACTACTCCAACAGATTCTGCAAGTTCTACTGCTAGATTAGAAGGAGCGCCAACAGAAATAACCACTGGTATACCTGCACAAATAACCTTTTGCATAAGGTCTGCACTTACTCTTCCACTTAGGACGAGTGCTTTATAAGTGAGTGACTCGGTTTGTAATGAGCCTATTACTTTGTCCAGTGCATTGTGGCGACCAACGTCTTCCCTCAAACAGATGAGTCTAGGATTAATGCTTTCATTCTCAATATCATAGATAGCGGAAGCATGAGAGCCCCCTGTTTGATTGAAAACTTCACTTTTTTTGCGTGCGTTTTCGACTATTGTGTTGATTGTTTTTGGACTGATTGCAATATTGAAAATAGAGCTTACGGTAGAGCGATTACTGATTTTTTCTATTTCTGCATCACCGCAAATACCACAAGAAGAAGTGACTGGCGTTAGGCGTGTTAGTTTATTTAGATCGAGTCGAAAGCTAGTAATAGCATTAATGAAAACCAGGTTGGGGGTATCTGATTGAGTTATTGATTGAATATCTAAAGGACTCAGAAATTCTTGTGTATTTAACCATCCTTGCACAAGTTCTATATCGTGCCCTGGTGTCCGCATAGTCGTCATTACGGTAGTATTGAGGACTGTCATATCGTCTTTATATGATTTTAATATGACCTGCAGCGGCTCTTCGATAACAACAATGTCTACATTTCTGCTGATTCCAACATTACTAGGGCATTGGCTATCAGCCGTTTTTGCGTGGCTTATTCTTTCTATTTCAATACGCTTGGTTTGCATAGTGTTTATTGGACTCAACTAAATATATGACTATCATATCCTATCAAAATAAGATGAATCCGATAGTGTTGCAGCGTAGAAAAGAAATGAAAAACATAACTAATTGTTAAATATATAAATTTTTAAATTATTATTTAATGTATTAAGGCCACTGTAGAACTATTAATGAAGAGGTATGGTTTCTTTTTTACAAGTCTGATTACTTTCTAAAGATTTGGCTCGTTTGCATATCGGTACTATCCATAAAAAAAGGTGCTCATCATCAAATGAGCACCTTTTTCATTTCTTTATTTACAATTACTAAACTTACGCTATACGTCTAGGTTTTCTACATTCAGTGCATTTGTTTGAATGAAGTCTCTACGCGGTTCAACATGATCACCCATTAAGGTAGTAAATAACTGGTCTGCCGAAATAGCATCTTCAATTTTTACCTGCAACATGCGTCGCTGATCAGGATCCATCGTGGTTTCCCAAAGCTGCTCTGGGTTCATCTCACCCAAACCTTTATAACGCTGCTTGTATTGGCCACGCTCGGCTTCTTTAACTAACCAAACCAATGCTTCTTCAAAGGTGGTAACTGCTTGGGTTTTCTCACCGCGTTGAATGTAAGAACCTTCTTCCATTAGACCGTTGATTGTTTCGTTCAAGGCTCTAATACGCTTGTACTCAGGCCCTTCAATGAAACTTTGAGTGAATGTATAGTTATAATCGATACCATGCATCTTCATGATAATTTCAAGTTCGTTCAAGCCATTTTCAGTAGCATTGACGCTGTATTGAAAACTCTGACCGTCATCTTCAGATGTTCCAAGTTGGTCAACTAAGGCTTGACCAATTTTCCCAAGTTTCTCTTTATCAGCCAGAGTTTCTTTGGTCATTACGTCTAAGTACACAAGCTGCTTTAGAATTGAACTTGGCATTCTTCTATGCATTCTGCCAATCATCGTTTGCGTAGATTGATAAAGCTTGACCATATTCTCTAAGCTTAACTCTCTTATCGGCGGTGCATCAGGGCTCACATACAAGCTTGCACCATCGACGGCAATTGATGTAATAAGGTTTGTGTAGGCCTCATCATCTTTTAAATATTGCTCTTGCTTGCCTTTCTTGATTTTATACAAAGGTGGTTGGGCAATATAAATATAACCGCGCTCAATTAACTCGGGCATTTGACGGAAGAAGAACGTTAACAGCAACGTTCTGATGTGAGAACCATCGACATCGGCATCTGTCATGATAATGATGCTGTGGTATCTTAGTTTATCAGGATTATATTCATCACGACCAATACCACAACCTAAAGCGGTAATGAGTGTTGCCACTTCTTGAGAAGATAGCATCTTGTCAAAACGTGCCTTTTCTACGTTAAGAATTTTTCCTTTCAACGGAAGTATTGCTTGGTTTTTTCTGTTACGTCCCTGCTTGGCTGAACCGCCAGCAGAGTCACCTTCCACTATATATAGTTCAGATAGTGCAGGATCTTTTTCTTGGCAATCAGCTAGCTTACCTGGCAAACCTGCAAGGTCTAACGCGCCTTTACGGCGTGTCATATCGCGCGCTTTACGCGCTGCTTCTCTCGCTCTAGCTGCATCAATAATTTTACCAACAATGATTCTTGCTTCACTTGGATTTTCAATCAAGTAATCGGCAAGCTGTTCGCCCATGGCGCTTTCAACTGCAGACTTCACTTCAGATGAAACTAATTTGTCTTTGGTTTGTGAAGAGAATTTAGGATCAGGCACTTTTACTGAGATAACCGCGGTCAATCCTTCGCGAGCGTCATCGCCGCTGGCGTTTGTTTTGTGCTTCTTATTCATACCTTCTTTTTCCATAAAGGTATTGAGGGTTCTCGTTAATGCACCACGGAAACCGGCTAAGTGAGTACCGCCATCTCTTTGAGGAATGTTATTTGTGAAGCAGAAGATATTTTCTTGGAAACCATCGTTCCACTGCATGGCAACTTCAACAGAAATTCCATCATCACGCTGCAAGTCAAAATAGAATGCTTTTTGATGCACCACCGTTTTATTAGTATTCAAATATTCTACGAAAGCTCTTATTCCGCCTTCATAATGAAAATGGTCTCTGCGGCCATCTCTTTCATCTTCAAGAATGATCGAAACACCAGAGTTAAGGAATGAAAGCTCACGAACGCGTTTAGCCAAAATATCATAGTGAAATTCGATATTTGTGAAAGTTTCTTCACTTGGCCAAAAACGGATAGTTGTACCCGATTTCTCTGTTTTGCCAGTCGCGACTAATGGCGCAACGGGTACACCCATATCGTATTCTTGCTCAAATACTTCGCCTCTTCGACGAATGTTAATTGTCAGTTTCTTTGAAAGTGCGTTTACAACTGAAACGCCAACGCCATGCAATCCACCCGATACTTTATAAGAGTTGTCGTCGAACTTACCGCCAGCGTGCAATACGGTCATAATAACTTCTGCCGCTGAAACGCCCTCTTCTTCATGGATCTCGGTTGGTATGCCGCGGCCGTCATCGCTTACCGAAACGGAGTTGTCAGAATGTATTTTGATTATGATATCTTTACAATGTCCCGCTAAGGCCTCATCAATTGAGTTATCAACAACTTCGAATACCATGTGGTGCAAACCGGTACCATCGTCAGTATCACCGATATACATACCTGGACGTTTACGAACTGCATCTAATCCCTTTAGAACTTTGATACTCGAAGAATCGTAATTCTCTTCTGACATTTTTTACTCCTCGGTCACTTGGTTATGTTCCACGTGAAACACTTTTTTATCATTATATTTATTTGTGAATTCGAATTGCGAGGTCTCAATAGCTGTTACGAACACTTGCGTATCTGTTTCAAGTATCAAGTCCAAAAAATGCTCTCGTGTTTTCTCATCTAACTCAGCAGCAATATCGTCAATCAAATAGATGGTTGATTTATTACTTAATGAAGAAAACATTTTCATTTGTGCAATTTGCAATATAGACACTAGGATCCTGAGCTGCCCGCGAGAAAGATTCTCAGCCGCACTTAGCCCATTAACGGTAAATTTAATATCACCCTTATGTGGGCCAACCGTCGTGTATCCATATTGCAAATCGCGTGACTTTTTAAGACTAAGGGATTCTTGTAACTCACTCCCCTTATCCCAGCCGGTATTATACCTCAGTTCTATCTTGAACTCAGGTATAAATTGACTATAAAGTGCAACTACTTGTGCATTTATTGCTGCCAAATACGTCTTTCTAGCCTCTGAAACCAAATTGCCGTATCGGCACAGGGAATCTGTCCAATAGTTTAACTGTTGGCCATCTATCGCCTTTCCTGTATTTAAATGAGCTCGTAATAATGCATTACGTTGAGAGAGTGTTTTCGCATAAGCAGACATCAAATCTGCATAACCATGTTTCACGTGAAACAATGCCCAATCAACAAATCTTCTGCGTAGCATCGGTTGACCTATAATGAGGTCGCTGCTTTGTGGTGTGAAAATTTGCATAGGAATTTTTCGTACCACATCCGATAGCTTCTTCGTCCTCTCTCCATTGATGCTAAATTCAAAACCCTCTGACTTGTGACGCATACAGCCGATTTTCTGTGCATTACCCTCTTCATCAATCAGACGACTAAAAACCGTTGCGGTCGTGGCATTGTGTTTAACTACCGAGTTTTGTCGATTGGTTCTAAAGGACCGTCCGAACCCTAGTAGGTGAATTGCTTCGAGAATAGATGACTTCCCAGCGCCATTAGCACCGTGAATGATATTTAAAGATTTGCAGGGGGAAAAGGCAACTTGCTCGAAATTTCTAAACTGAGCAAGCTGCACTAAAGATAGATGCATAAAGGCTAGGTTTTGCCCTTAATAGTAATTATAAACGCATCGGCATTATGACATACAGTGCAGACTCATCGCCTTCAGCATGAATCAACGCACTTGCATTCGCGTCCGATAGGTTAAAGATTACATTTTCCGAATTCAGAACATTCAACACATCAATAAGATAAGCAACGTTGAAACCTATTTCTAGTTCGTCGCCTTCATAGTTTACGTCCACTATTTCTTCGGCTTGCTCTTGCTCTGGATTGTTAGCTGTAATTTTCAGCTCACCAGACGCTAAATTCAAACGCACGCCTTTGAACTTTTCATTCGAAAGGATCATTGCTCTTGAAAAAGCCGCCTTCAAAAGCTCGCGCGAAGACCAAACAGCTTTGTCTGAACCCTTAGGTAGGACTCTTCTGTAATCTGGAAAACGACCGTCCACTAGTTTACTTGTAAAGATGAAGTCTGTTGAAAATATTCGTATATGGTTACTGCCAATTTGCACTTTCACCAAGGTGTCATTGTCTTCAATTAATCGAATTATTTCCAAGACGCCTTTCCTTGGAATAATAACCTGACGCGCTGGTAAAGCTGCAACTGTATAATCAAGCGTCGACAGAGCAAGACGGTGACCGTCGGTTGCTACCGTTCTAATAATATGTTCTTCAGTTTCCAGGCTCATTCCATTGAGATAATAACGGACGTCTTGCTGTGCCATCGAAAAATGGGTTTTTTCAATCAAGCCCTTCAAATCGGACTGCTTTACTTCAAACTCAACTTCACCTTCCCAATCTTCAAGATTTGGATAGTCACTCGCTGACAACGTTGATAGCGTATATTTACCACGCCCAGATTTTATAATGGCTTTATTCTCTTCTACTTCAAAGATAATATTGCTTTCACCATTAATGCCACGAATAATGTCAACTAACTTTTTCGCTGGTACGGTTATTTCGCCGTCGCTAAAACTACCTGATAACTTTACGCTAGAAATTAGTTCAACTTCTAAATCAGTACCTGTTAGCCACAGTGTACCCTCACTTACTTTAATCAAAACGTTAGATAATATTGGTAGTGTGTGACGACGTTCAACAGCGCCAGAAACTAGTTGAAGCGGTTGTAATAAACCTTCACGGCTAATGGTAAATTTCATTTATCTCGTCTCATTAAAATTATTAGGAAGAAAGTGTTCTTATTAAGTTTTTATAATCTTCTTTTATATCATGACTTTCGTTACGAAGTTGAACAACTTTTCTCACAGCATGGATGACCGTTGTATGATCTCTTCCACCGAATGCATTACCTATTTCAGGTAAGCTGTGATTTGTTAGTTCTTTAGCAAGCGCCATCGCAACTTGTCTTGGACGAGCTACACTTCTGCTTCGTCTTTTCGACAGTATATCAGCGACTTTGATTTTATAATAATCTGCCACTGTTTTCTGTATATTCTCAATAGTAACTAACTTGTCCTGTAAGGCAAGTAAATCCCGCAATGCATCGCGAACAAAATCAATAGTTATGGGTCTACCTGAAAAATTGGCGTTGGCGATGACTCGGTTCAGAGCACCTTCTAATTCTCTTACGTTAGAACGCAAACGTTTTGCCATGAAAAAAGCAACCTCGTTTGGCAGGTTAACGTTGCATTCGTGGGCCTTTCTCATCAATATTGCAACCCGAGTTTCAAGCTCAGGAGGTTCAATAACAACCGTTAAGCCCCAACCGAATCGGGACTTAAGTCTATCTTCTACTCCGTCTATTTCTTTTGGGTATCGATCCGAGGTAAGAATAATTTGTTGGTTACCTTCTAACAAGGCATTAAATGTATGAAAGAACTCTTCTTGAGAGCGGTCTTTGTTTGCAAAAAATTGAATGTCGTCGATGAGCAAAGCATCAACCGACCGGTAAAAACGTTTAAATTCTTCTATCGCATTGTTTTGCAACGCTTTAACCATATCTTGAACGAAACGTTCTGAATGCATATAAACAATTTTTGCGTCCGGATTATTAGCCAGGATCCCGTTGCCCACTGCATGAGTCAAATGGGTTTTACCCAGACCGGTGCCACCGTATAAAAACAAAGGATTGTAAGATTTACCAGGATTATTAGCTACTTGTATCGCTGCGGCTCGCGCATATTGGTTTGACTTACCTTCAACAAAGTTTTCGAAAGTATACTCGGGGTTAACATTACTCTTATGAGTGTTACTCAACGGGATCGGCGCCCTTCCCGCTTCTGAATTTTGATTAAAAACATTATTATTTTGAAAAGTACTATTGTCTTGGCGTAACTGGGAACCGTCGTCTTGACCTCGATTGACCAAATTAATATCAATGCCACCGACCGCAGGCGTCGAACGAGCGTGTTCGTGCTGCTTACTCAAAAATGGATTATGACCTACGTTTCCTGAACGACCGTTATCTGAATTAATATTTCGTTGTTCAGTAGCAGCAGTCTGTGATCTGTCGAACTCTATACCTGCTTTGCGTCGGTCAACATCTACGCCCTCTTTGTAATTGCTTTTACCGTGACCGGAATCATTGTTCGCCGTTGAGTGTTGCGACGACTTACGATTTTGAGAGCGATGATCACCATTTACATCGTCCTGAGAATTTCTGTCACTAAACTGTTGTCGAGCGCCTTGAGGATTATTATGTTCTTGCTCGTTTTGACCGTACTCATTCTGTTGATGATTATTCGCGTTGCCATTTGGATATTGACCTGAGTTGTTGCTTTTTTGAGAGTCGTCGTTCTGAGTAGAAGCGTTTTTAGAGCTATTGCTTTGTGGATAAGCTTGACGCCCACTGTCATTCTGTTGAGAAATGCTACGTACAGTAATAACAAGATTGGGTGCATCCTGTCCGTATAAGGAACGCAAGCTTTCTGTGATCATGCCGTGGTACTTGTCTCTTACCCAATCGAGAATAAAGTGATTTGTTGCATATAAATGCAGAGACTCGCCGTTAAATTCAGACCGAAGTGGCTTTAACCACATATTGAACTGTTCAGAAGGTAGATCTTCTTTTAGCAACTCGAGGCAATGATCCCAACTTATACTCAACTGACTATCTCCATCTTGTGTCGACGAAAAAAGCTAACTATGTTCATGCGATGAAGAGAGAAGCTGCGAATTTGCATTCATAGCTTACTTAAACTGACTTTTTAACTGAATAAAGATAGTCGTTCAATTACTCACTATTTAGGAAAAATCAACACATCTATTACCGTTTAAAAGCGCAAGCGCTTTGTTAGCCTTTTAAAAAAGGGCGGTAAGAATAGGGGATTTTCATCTATTTATCCACAGATAATTAGCAATTCTTTTAGTTCAATTACCTCTAAACAGTGTAAAAATGCTAAACAACTGTTATATAACAACTTTATCTGGGGATAACCTTATGTATTCATTCAATTAAATGAATTTTCAGTGCCCATCTGATGAAATATTGGGCATATATCGTGCCATATTTGCGTACCGACGCGACACATCCCATGAGAAAATGTGGATAAAACCAGTGAACGCATAATATTTATACACAATTCAAATAAATCACCCTTTCGACGCTGATAAACGTTGACAATCCCTATTTTGATCTCTATCATTCCGCGTCCATTTCCAAGCAAGGTTTCATTTTAGTTGAAACTCATGCTTCAACGTTAAACTGAAACAAGTAGAGATTAGGCCATGAAAAGAACTTTTCAACCAAGCAATTTAAAGCGTAAGCGCTCTCACGGATTTCGTGCACGTATGGCCACTAAAAACGGTCGTAAAGTACTAGCAAACCGCAGAGCAAAAGGAAGAGCTAAATTATCAGCTTAATGTGTGAGTAAAGCATATTAAACCGGTAAATAACTCATTTCCCAGGGAGTCACGTTTGTTGACTCCCAAAAACTTCTCCTTTGTATTTGATCAAGCTATTCCCGCAGTTTCTAATCACATCACCATTCTAGCAAGACATAACGAACTCGAAACAGCTCGTCTAGGTATAACTGTGCCTAAGAAAAAAGTCAAAAACGCGACCGATCGAAACACAATAAAAAGAATTATACGAGAAAGCTTCCGATTACGAAGACATCAGCTACCAAATGTTGATATTATCGTGATAGCAAAACAAGGTATAGGTCAACTGGACAACCAAGAGATGGTCGTTCAACTAGAGAAACTATGGCGAAAACTAACCCATCGATGCAATCAAAGCGCAAGCTAATGACCGAAAATAAGGCCTCAACTCCTTTTTCTTTGTTAACCATGCCCTTTCGACTGTTGATAAAAGGTTATCAAGTCTTCATATCTCCCATGTTAGGCCAAAACTGTCGTTTTCATCCAACTTGTTCTTGTTATGCACATCAAGCTTTGGAACGACATGGATTAGTTAAGGGAACTTGGCTTTCTATAAAAAGAATAATGAAATGTAACCCAATGCATCCGGGAGGGTTTGATTACGTACCCGGAACAGATGAAGATGAGGGAAGCCATTCGCAAACTGTGGAGAACGCTACTCCATCATCATTAGCAACACCTAAAAATAAACTTTAAAACGAGAAAAATATGGAATCCCAAAGAAGTCTCTTAGTTATCGGCTTATTGTTAGTCAGTTATCTATTATGGGTTGAATATCAGGACGCATATGGCCCGAAGCCAGCTACACTCCCTGTTCAACAAACTACGGCAAGTCAGGGTATACCCAGTGTATCCTCTGCTAATGGTGAAATCCCGAGCAATTCTTCAGTTCCAGCTATTGGCAATAACACCGCTTCGGACGTTCCTGTAAGCGAGACTGTTGTGCCACAAGTGAGTCCATTAGAAACTAACAGTGAGCGCTTCATAACTGTGACTACCGATACTTTGGATATTACCATTGATCTGGTAGGCGGCGACGTCGTTCGAGCCGATTTGGTAAAATATCCAGTAACCCAAGGTGCTGACGACTCATATCAATTACTTAAGCCTGAAATTGGCAGACTGCATATTGCACAAAGCGGCCTAGTCGGTAAATCTGGTCCTGACGCAAATCCTAAAGGTCGTCCACTTTACAGTACCTCAAAAACCGACTTTACATTAAACGGCGATACGTTAAACGTGCCGTTAACGTGGTCATCAGCAAACGGTTTAAACGTTACAAAAACGTTCGTATTTAGACGCGACCAACACGTTGTTGACGTTACCTATGAGGTTAAAAATAACACTAACGCTGCCGTTACTATGGCGCAGTTTGCACAGTTAAAGCAAACCACTTCAGACCAGCCAGGCGGCAGTATGTTTATGCCGATTTATCGCGGTGGGGCTTATTCTACCCAAGATGACAAGTATGAAAAATTTGGCTTCGGTGATTTTGAAGACGATAAGTTAAACGTGACTACCGTCGGTGGTTGGACCGGCATGATTGAACATTATTTCGTGACTGCTTGGATACCGCCACAGCAACAAACCAATACCATTACAAGTCGTATTGTGAATAACAATTTCGCTATTATTGGTTACACAGGAAAACCTGTAACGATAGCAGCAAACGGTGAAGACATTATATCTAGCCAATTATATATGGGGCCTAAAACACAAAGTGTGTTAGCAGAACTAGCACCAGGACTAGACCTTACCGTTGACTATGGTTTCTTGTGGATGATTTCACAGCCATTGTTCTCTCTGTTGACGTGGATACAAGGCATTGTTATCAACTGGGGTTTAGCTATTATTTGTGTGACTATTGTTGTGAAGGGCGCTATGTATTGGCTAACTAAAAAGCAATATGAATCAATGGCGAAAATGCGTAACCTTCAGCCAAAAATGGCTCAGTTAAAAGAGCGTTTCGGTGACGACCGCCAGAAAATGTCTCAAGCAATGATGGAAATGTATAAGAAAGAGAAGGTTAACCCAATGGGTGGCTGCTTCCCACTTCTTTTACAAATGCCGATTTTCTTAGCTTTATACTGGGTGCTGCTAGAAAGTGTTGAATTGCGTCACGCAGATTTCATTTTCTGGATCACTGACTTATCAGTTGCCGACCCGTACTACGTGTTGCCAATTTTGACAGGTGCTAGTATGTTCCTGCTTCAGCGTTTACAGCCGATGACAATCACTGACCCGCTACAGCAAAAAATAATGACATATATGCCTGTCGCTATGAGTATTTTCTTCTTCTTCTTCCCTGCTGGATTGGTTTTGTACTGGTTAGTGAGTAACGTTATTACACTAATTCAAGCAAAAATAATTTATGCATCAATGGAAAGAAGAGGCATAAGCAGTAAAGCATAGATTGGTGCACTATTAAGGCTGTTATTCAGTTTCAATAGCACCACCCTTCTGAAAGCCTGCTAATCGCGGGCTTTTTTGTCTACACGATTTAAGATTTGCTAAACTCTGTAGAACTTACAAGATACAATCAAATCACTAACGAAAAATAACTTTAGGAAGAACGCCCATGCCTACATTTGATATTGTTTCAGAATTAAACGAAGAAGAAGTAAAAAACGCTACTGAGAACGCCAATCGTGAGTTATCGACACGATTCGATTTTAGAAACGTTGAAGCTTCATTTGAATTCAAAGATGCATCGGTGATCATGAGCGCACAGGATGACTTTCAACTTAAACAGATGATGGACATATTGCGTAACGCTTTGGTTAAGCGCGGCGTAAATACCTCGGCAATGGATCGCAATGATAGTAGTCACACGGGCAAAACACATCGCCAAACCGTTGGATTCAAGCAAGGCATTGATCAGCCTTTAGCTAAGAAAATAGTGAAGCTAATAAAAGATAAGAAGCTAAAAGTTCAGGCTTCGATTCAAGGTGAACAACTTCGCGTTACCGGTAAAAAGCGTGACGATTTGCAAGACGTGATGGCAATGTTGAAGCAAGAAGACTTAGGCCAACCGCTGCAATTTAATAACTTTCGTGACTAATCCCTATTCATTGAAATTACGCTTGATTGATTTATTGATATAAATTACCGCTTATTGGTCAGCAGATATTAAATAGATGCTATCAATAAGAAGGTCTTTGCTTGAAAAGGTTGTTAATTGAAATGTCATTGAATAAAGAAACCATCGTTGCCCAAGCCACCGCACCCGGTAGAGGAGGTGTTGGCATCGTGCGTGTGTCTGGTCCTAAAGCAAAGGAAGTCGCACTGCGTTTATTGGGTGAATGCCCTGCCGTGCGTCAAGCCCGCTATCTGCCCTTTAAAGACCAGCACAACAACGTGATTGACCAAGGCATTGCTCTGTATTTCCAAGCGCCTCACTCCTTTACAGGTGAGGACGTATTAGAACTGCAGGGCCATGGCGGCCAAGTTGTTATGGAACTCTTGCTCGACGCTTGTGTTGCTAAATCAGACGTTCGATTAGCCCGACCAGGTGAATTCAGTGAACAAGCCTTCTTAAACGACAAACTAGATTTAACTCAAGCGGAAGCTATTGCTGATTTAATCAACGCGACATCTAAACAAGCTGCTAAAAGTGCACTTCGTTCATTACAGGGTGAATTTTCACAGCAAATTAATATGTTAGTTGAACAAGTTATTCACCTACGCATGTATGTTGAAGCCGCCATTGATTTTCCCGAAGAAGAAATCGACTTTTTGAGTGATGGTAAGGTGCAGGGTGACCTGCTAACAATTTGTGAACAACTCGACAAAATAAAGCACCAAGCAAAACAAGGTAGCTTATTACGCGATGGCATGTCGGTGGTTATCGTCGGTAGACCAAATGCGGGAAAATCGAGTTTACTCAACGCACTTTCTGGTAAGGAGTCTGCCATTGTTACCGAAATTGCTGGGACTACGCGAGATGTTTTGAAAGAGCATATTCATATAGATGGCATGCCCCTGCATATTATCGACACTGCTGGTTTGCGCGAAAGCACAGATGAAGTTGAAAAAATTGGTATAGAAAGAGCTTGGACTGAAATTGAAAAAGCGGACCGTATTTTATTTATGGTCGACAGTAACGAAGAAAAAGCAGAGCAGCCTGCGGATATTTGGCCAGATTTTTACGCTCGCTTGCCGGCTAATGCGAATATTACCGTTATTCGCAACAAATGTGATGAGAGCAAGGAATCAATAGGACTCTCTAACTCTTCCACCTACCCTGTGTTGCGTATTTCGGCCAAACAACAGCTTGGTATTAATGAGCTTCGTAATCATTTAAAAGAATGTATGGGCTTTGAGCAAGCGGGCGAAGACCAAGTTATCGCACGCCAACGACATATCATTGCCCTGCAGCAAGCAGACGAACATATCAATCAAGGCAAAGCGCAACTTGAAGATAATATGGCGGGTGAGCTACTTGCCGAAGAATTACGAATTGCACAACAATATTTGAACGAAATAACCGGTGAATTTAGCTCTGATGATTTATTGGGTAAAATATTCTCATCGTTTTGTATTGGTAAGTAATTTTATTGTTATATCGTCGGCAGCGTAATTGTAAGATCATTTGAATTTGAATCTATTTAAATTGAACAATTAACGCGAGCAGACGTAAAAACTGTGATAATAAGCTTAAAGCTAACTATACAAAATCGTCCCTAATTTAAGGTAACTTTATGCATTTTGATATTATGGTAGGTTCCGTTCTAGGTGCTTCAGAATATGTTGCTGAGGCATTGTTGGCGGCTATTAAAGAAAGCGGTCATGACGGTGAATGTCATTTTGATCCCTCAATATCAGCGTTAAATAAAGACAACGTATTGTTGATATGCACATCTACACATGGTGCAGGCGATTTGCCCGACAACATTACGCCCTATGCAAAAGCACTTGAAAATCAAGATTTACAAGGCGTAAACGCCATAATCGTTGGGCTTGGTGACAGCAGCTATGATACTTATTGTGGTGCCGCAATGAAAATGGAAACTATTCTAGTTGAACAGGGCGCACAGCTTTTAACTGAACCTTTACACATAGATGTACTGAACCACCCTATTCCTGAAGATATTGCGGTAGAATGGTTTAAGACACAACTAGACAAGTTATAGAGTAAGCAGTTGAAACCATGAATAGCCTAGAATTAGATGCACTTCAATTATCCATGAGCAATCATGCGAGAGCGCTCTATAGCATTTACTTAGCACCAAAAGGCTATGCTGCAAAAGGCAAGTTGACTCTGTCTTATCAAGATATTATGCAGTTTCTGAATAGCAAAGAAGAGATTGTAACTCTTGGCCGACAAGTCAATTCACTCCTTAAAGAGTTGGATAACGTGGGGCTAATTCGAATTGACGATGATCAGTCGTATAAACGCAGCTTAAACAAACAAGTTATCCATCTACCTTTGAGTGTTAGTCAGGAAATTTCAAATATTGCCACCGACAAGCACCAGAGTTTTGTTAAAATGAATGTGAGCTGGCGTCCAGACGCCGATTTATTTGAGCAAATTTGCCAACTTGTTGGTGTCATCGATAAAGGATATTCTGCTGATGAGCTCGGAGAATACATTGCTTACTGGTTAGGGTATCCTGAGAAACAGTTTACAGATTATCAATGGACGCAAAAATTTGTGTTAAACATAAAACAGCGGCGTCAAAGACAGCCTGTAAATAAAGAACAAACTAAGATTGGCCATCAATGGATAACACCCCAAGCAGGCCTTGAAATAGATGACAATGTTAAACAACTAGTTGAAAAATACAGCGGAAAATCATGAAAAGTCTAAACGATAGAATTAATGAATTGGCAAAGTCTTTGGGAAAAGATCCCGAACCTGAAGCACAATTTAACTATAAAGAGCGTCGCGAAGAATTCGATCGTTTAGCTAATCAGGATGTCCAAAAACTGCAGCAAGAAACGCGACTTCAACGTGTTCAACAAATTCATGGTAAATCTGAGCTGAATCCAAAATGGACCTTTCATAACCTAGTTGAAGACGCTCAAGACGTTGTAGAAGCAATTAATATTGCGAAATCGTTCATTGCTGCCCATGCCGATGCTAGCTGGCGTAACAGTCGAGCACATATGATGATTTTTTACGGTGACTATGGTCGCGGCAAATCGCATATCGCCGGTGCCATTGCACATGAATTAATTGATCAGTACGAAACAACGGTCATGTATCGTCAATTACAAACTCTGCTTGAAATGCGTTTTTCATCATACGACTTTCAATCAAGTGATAGCGCACCTGAAAAATTTAGAGAAATAAACAAACAGCTGCAAGACGTTGATTTACTGATATTAGATGAAGTTTGCGTAAATGAAACAATGTTGAAAAAAACGACTCAAAGCTGGTTAGGTAGTTTGTTAAGACAGCGCCTTATTGAAAATAAAAACTGTATTCTTATCACCAACCACAATCTAAAAGACTTAGAAACTGCGCTCGGTAGATATTGTTTCGAGTCGATAAAAGAATATGATACTTACAAAGTCAGGTTTCAAGGTCCTAGCAGACGCAAGCAGGTCGTTCCTGACTATGCTGAGCCAAGCAGCGGCAACCAATATCAACCTAATCAGGTTCGCTAACCGCAACTAGAGACTGTGCGAGAGCGAGATAAGACCAACATGGATTACGTAATTATCGCACTCGCCGACTTTAGCGCAGGCATACCTAACCCCATTGCTGACGGTGTCAGTTTGATCATTCTACCCACATTAATCGTCGTTGGCCTTCGCACAGCTTAATTACGGCAAATGCCACAGATATAGCCGTATTGCTATTGGTAGCGCCGCCTTGTGAGTATTGTTGCTACTGTAGAGTGTCAAAGCACTATTTACTGCTATCCTTCCTTAGTTAATTTTCACCACTAAACTAATTTTTATATTTACAGAGAAACTAAATAGTCAGCGCATATTCAATAAACTGGTTCCTAGTACAGTAGTATCTAGCCTCATTATCTTTATTATTTGTGTCTACGGAAGTTACGCCAGCAATACTGTCGTCATTGTTTGTTCCCATTATTCAGCCCTTTAAGAGGGCGAAAACTATAAACAATAATCAATATAAAAATAGAATATACGCAGTCGGCACTGCAATTGTCGTCATTGTTTGTACTGTAGGAGGCAAAATTGCATGGAAATTGAAGCTAATTATGGCAGTTTCTAACTCTAGATGCTTGGGTGAGGGAACGCGTTAATTATGAAATTAACAAAATAATGGCCCATTTTTTTACTGTAGCGACTGCTTTATCTTCATTTTTATAGTTTATTTAGCGCATTCCATTTTGTCTTTAATTTAGACACCTTGAAAATTGTGCATAAGTAGCATAAAAATTGATCATACTGTTTGGCTATTATATTAAAAGTAACAAAGTAAGGTACTTACGGTGAATAACTTAAATAATAATTCGATTTCATATACAAGTTATACACAATATCCACACCTGATCTTCAGTACTGTGGATAAGATCGATCCTAAACTGTACGAAAGTTATGATCACTCACTGGACAGATTTTACGATTATTTTGCCTGTGGATAAAAGGCCTACTTATACCGAGCATATACCGATGTTACACCTTCTTGTTAACAAGGTTTTAAGCGCCTTAACTTATTGTTATATATAATTAAAAAAGGCTTATCAACAGAAAGTGGCTTGCTTAATAATAATAATAATAATCTATATATCTAAGATCTCTATATTTATAAGGAAATTGAAACACCGAAATTTGTCGAATTTTTTTTTAGCCAAAATTAGCCTAAAAAAAACGAACCACCATTAAATTTACAAACCAGCTAAAAATATTTTTTTGCTTATCAAATATGAAAGTCTTTTGCTAAACAACAATATCTTCTACGATTTTGTCCAAGCAAAACTAATGTTCAAATAATAAGCATTCCAAAAAGTCCTAAACTCGTATAACATATGCGCCCCGTTTTTTAAGGGATGTTTTAGACAAATATTTGTTATTATCTACGAATTACATTTAGAGTTTGTTCTTCGCACCCTAAAGAAAAAATAGATTTTAGGTTGATAGTTATCAGCAAGATGAAAAGTTGACCCTGGTTTAAATTGAGGCAAGTGCAAATGTTTTATCAACAAGATTTTGATGTCATTGTTGTCGGTGGTGGGCATGCAGGTACTGAAGCTGCAACTGCAGCTGCTCGTATGGGTGCAAATACGCTGTTGCTGACTCACAGTATCGAAACACTTGGACAAATGTCATGCAATCCTGCCATAGGTGGTATTGGTAAAGGACATTTGGTAAAAGAAATTGACGCCCTAGGTGGTGTCATGGCCAAAGCAGCCGATAAAGCTGGCATTCAATTTAGAACATTAAACTCGAGCAAAGGCCCGGCAGTGAGAGCAACTCGCGCTCAAGCTGATAGAAGTTTATATCGCATTGCTGTTCGACAAGTACTCGAAAACCAGCCTAACCTAACCTTGTTCCAACAGTCTTGTGACGATCTTATCGTTGAAAATGATCGTGTTGTTGGCGTCGTTACTCAAATGGGTTTGAAGTTTAGAGCAAAAACCGTTGTACTCACGGTAGGCACCTTCCTTGGTGGCACTATTCACATTGGTATGGAAAACTACAAAGGCGGTAGAGCCGGTGATCCACCCTCAATCGCACTAGCACATAGACTTCGTGCGCTGCCATTTAGAGTTGATAGACTCAAAACAGGTACGCCAGCGCGATTAGATACACGGTCATTAGACTATTCAAAAATGCAGGAACAGCCCGGCGATACTCCGCTACCCGTATTTTCATTCATGGGAAAAGTAGAGGATCATCCACGTCAAATTCCTTGTCATATCACGCATACAAATGAAAAAACGCATGACATTATTCGCTCTGGTTTAGATCGTTCACCAATGTACACAGGCGTCATAGAGGGAATTGGACCAAGATATTGTCCTTCGATTGAAGACAAAATAATGCGTTTTGCAGATAAAAATTCGCATCAAATTTTTGTTGAGCCAGAGGGTTTGACCAGCGTAGAAGTTTATCCAAACGGCATATCGACAAGTTTACCGTTTGATATCCAAATGGCACTAGTACGCTCAATTACAGGTTTTGAAAATGCGCATATTATTCGCCCTGGTTATGCAATTGAATATGATTTCTTTGATCCACGCGACCTAAAACAAACACTGGAAACTAAGTTTATATCGGGTTTGTTTTTTGCAGGTCAAATTAATGGAACAACTGGATACGAAGAAGCCGGTGCGCAAGGTTTAATTGCAGGCGCTAATGCAGCGTTACAGTGCCAAGAAAAAGACGGTTTTGAATTACGTAGAGATGAAGCATACATGGGCGTGCTGATTGATGATCTAGCCACCATGGGCACCAAAGAACCGTATAGAATGTTTACCAGTCGAGCAGAATATCGTTTGTTGTTACGAGAAGATAACGCTGATGTTCGCTTAACTGAGAAAGGTCGAGAAATTGGCTTGGTTAACGATGAACAGTGGGCCTATTTCCAAGAAAAAATGAACAGCGTAGAACTTGAAAAACAACGTTTAAAAACGCAGTGGGTGCATACCAAACATGAAGCGTTGGACGAACTCAACAGCATGTTGAAAACGCCTATTAGCCGTGAACACTCGTTAGAAGAATTGATTAGACGACCAGAAATGACCTATGCGAAATTAACCAGCATCAAGAGTTTTGGACCAAGCATCAGTGACCCTAAGGCCGCTGAACAAGTTGAAATTCAAATAAAATATGCGGGTTATATTGAACGTCAAAAAGACGAAATAGCTAAGTCATTGCGACATGAAAACGCGCTCTTGCCGATGGATTTTGACTTTTCTCAAATTTCTGGACTATCGAACGAAGTTGTATCGAAACTAAAAGATGCTCGACCAGAAACAATTGGTAAAGCGTCTCGTATCTCCGGCATTACACCGGCTGCGATTTCATTGTTATTGGTATATTTAAAGAAACACAATATGTTGTTCAAAGCAGAGAAACAAACAGCCTAATGAATTTGACTAACACATCTTCACCACTATTTGATGCGTTGTCAGCTTCGTTTGATAAAGTGGCTGCGCATATGGCATTTCCCATATCTGAATTGCAAAAACAGCAACTCATCAATTACGTGCTGCTGATCGACAAGTGGAATAAAACCTATAATTTAACCTCGGTAAGAAACCCGCAAGATATGTTGATTAAACATATTTTTGATTCAATTGTTGTTTCACCACACTTACAGGGCAGTCATTTTGTGGATGTAGGGACAGGACCCGGTTTACCTGGCATTCCCTTAGCGATAATGAACCCTGAGAAAACGTTTTTATTGATTGATAGTTTGGGTAAACGCGTTCGCTTCATTAAGCAAAGCTTATATGAACTAAAAATGAGCAACGTGACTGCTATGCAAACGCGTGTTGAAGATCTTGAAATCGCGGAACCATTCGATGGTGTATTGAGCAGAGCCTTTGCATCACTTAAGGATATGCTGCATTGGTGCCAAAATCTGACAGATGAAAATGGATTATTTTTAGCATTAAAAGGACAAGTTAATCAACTTGAACTTGACGAAATTCCTACAGGCTTTACAGTGGTAGATTGTGTTAACCTTGCAGTGCCAAATTTGCAGGGTGAGCGGCACTTGATTAAAGTGAAAAAAATATCTAATTAGCCTTATTCCGCGCTAGCTAATATGAGATATTATTTTTATAAAAAACAAGTACGTAAAATAATCTAAAAGGAAATGTGGCTCAGTCACAGTAGTTTTCAACTCATAACTAACGGAATTTATTTTGGCGAAAGTCATTTCTATCGCGAATCAAAAAGGTGGTGTTGGTAAAACAACAACTGCGGTAAACGTTGCTGCGTCAATGGCGGCGACCAAACGTCGTGTTTTGCTCATTGACCTTGATCCACAAGGCAATGCTACGATGGGCAGTGGCGTTGATAAGTACGATGTAGAAAATACCTGCTACGAATTGCTGATTGAAGATGTGCCAGCCAAAGACGTCATTATCAAGAACACTGCCGGGAAATACGATCTAATTGCAGGCAATTCAGACATCACTGCTGCTGAGATTAAACTCATGGAAGTGTTCGCACGAGAGTTGAGATTGCGCAGAGCGCTTGAAAGTGTTCAAGATGATTATGACTATATTTTTATTGACTGCCCACCTTCTTTGAACCAACTTACCGTCAATGCAATGGCCGCTTCAGACTCCGTTCTGGTGCCTATGCAATGCGAGTATTATGCGCTGGAAGGTTTAACAGCGCTAATGGATACTATCCAAAAATTAGCGTCGGTAGTTAATCCTAATTTGAAAATAGAGGGCGTACTTCGAACGATGTACGACCCACGAAATAGATTAGCCAATGATGTATCAGAGCAATTAAAACGTCATTTTGGCGACCAAGTTTACCGCACCGTGATCCCGCGTAATGTGCGCTTGGCTGAGGCACCTAGTTTTGGTACTCCGGCTATGTATTACGATAAGTCTTCAACGGGTGCCAAGGCTTATTTAGCCTTAGCGGGCGAGATTTTGCGTCGACGTGTTACTAAGTAGTAATAAAAGTAAGTAAGAACTTACTTATGCTTAGCAACAGAGACAATAAGAATATTAAATTTAGAGTGGCGTTAAGAAGGCCACAAATAAATATCAGAGGTTAGGATGTCACCAAAGAATAAGGGCTTAGGCAGAGGCTTGGATGCGCTACTCGCAACTAGTCGCAGCCACGCAGACAAGCAAAGGCAGGATGCGGATAACAATTCCGGTGAACAAAGTGAATTAAAAAATATTCCCATCGAATTTATGCAGCCGGGTAAATACCAGCCTAGAAAAGATATGTCACCTGAAGCGCTTGAAGAACTGGCGGCTTCCATTCGTTCACAGGGTATTATTCAACCTATCGTTGTGCGTCAAATTGACAATAAAAAATACGAAATTATCGCGGGCGAGCGCAGATGGAGAGCAGCGCAACTAGCTAAGCTTGAAGTTATGCCCTGTTTAATCAAAGACGTTCCTGATGATGCTGCTGTGGCAATAGCACTAATAGAAAATATTCAGCGTGAAGACCTCAATGCAATGGAAGAGGCGCAGGCGTTAGACCGTTTAATGGTCGAATTTAATTTGACCCATCAGCAAGTTGCGGATGCGGTGGGTAAATCCAGAACCACGGTTACCAATTTAATGCGTTTGAACAGTTTACAGGATGATGTAAAACGTTTGCTCGAATATGGTGATATCGATATGGGACACGCGCGAGCGCTATTATCACTAGATGGGAATGTTCAATCTGAAACCGCACAGTTGGTTGCTGATAAAGGTTTAACGGTCAGAGAAACAGAAAATCTGGTTAAAAAAACGCAGTCTGAAATTGATAATCCACAGCCAGAAAAAGATAAAAAAGAAGCTAAAATTGATCCAGACGTTAAACGTTTAGAAACCTCCCTATCGGAAAATTTCGGTACACATGTTCAAATTGCACATAACCACAAAGGTAAGGGAAAACTGGTCATCAACTTTAGTGACTTAGAGCAACTAGACGGCATATTGCAAAAAATGGCGCTGGAACAACAGTAAAAACTGACAATCAGTTCGGTATTTTTTACGATCTGTGGCACGCTATTTGTTTTGGTGCTAAAAGTGCACCACGAAAGGGAAAAAATTGCGAATTAGTTGAATTTTTCTGTCATAACAGTATACTCATGCCGCCTTTGATTAGGTATGTATGTTTAGGATCGACTGACGCCTGTGAGAATGCTTTTGAATTTGGCCGACAACGGAAAAAGATTAGCCAAAAAAGGGATTTTAGCGCAATGTATATCATCACTCGTTTTAGTAGTGATAGTTTTAGTTTTAAAACCGGAATATACAGTTGCAACAGTTTTTGGCGCCCTATCCTTCATAATACCGCACAGTTTTTTTGCTTATTGGTCATTCCGATACGCAGGCGCGACGAAAAGTAAGCTCGTTGTGCAGAGTTTTAGCCAAGGTTTGAAAATAAAACTGGCTTTAACCGCTATATTTTTTGCTATTGCATTTTCTCAATTAGATGCACCTCCTTTTCCGTTGATGGGTGCGTATGCAGTAGCGATGGTAAGCCAATGGTTTGCCATGTACCGTCTAAGCCGAATGTCGTAAAGACTGGCAGGCGTTACCGTGTAACAATTTTTAAATTATACAATTTGGGTTGAACAATGGCTTCTGAATATACTACTACAGAATATATCCAACACCATTTAGCGAATGCTACGATGTGCAATACCGAAACTGGTATTGCTTTCAACAAGGCATGTGCTGACGCTGGTTTTTGGGCTATACACATTGATACTATGGCTTTTTCTATAAGTCTTGGTATTTTGTTTCTTTATTTCTTCCGTCGTATTGCTAAAAAAGCATCCACTGGCGTGCCTTCAAAAACTCAAGCGTTTGTTGAGTTAGTTGTTGGCTTCGTTAACGACAATGTGGTCAGTACATTCCACGGCAGAAGTGCTTTAATTGCACCATTAGCGCTCACCATATTCGTATGGGTATTGCTAATGAACCTAATGGATCTAGTACCAGTTGACGTCATACCAACTATTGCCGGCTGGGTAGGTCAATATGGCTTCGGCATGGACCCACATGATGTTTACATAAAAGCGGTTCCTACTACCGATTTGAATTTAACGCTTGCGTTGGCCTTAGGTGTTTTCGCTCTCATTATATTCTATTCAATTAAAATGAAGGGTGTGCTTGGTTTTGCAAAAGAGCTTAGCTTCACGCCATTCAATCATTGGGCGTTTATTCCAGTTAACTTAATTCTTGAATTAGTGACTTTATTCGCACGTCCACTTTCACTAGCACTTCGTTTATTCGGAAACTTGTATGCCAGTGAATTGATATTTATTCTTATCGCTACTATTGGTCTATGGCAGTTGCCATTGCACTTTATGTGGGCGGTTTTCCATATTCTAGTTCTTCCACTACAAGCCTTTATTTTCATGATGTTGACCATCGTGTATCTAAGTTTGGCTAGTGAAGACCACTAGGAAAAGCGTTTAACAACATTTTATTTTTTTAACTTTAAACTTTAACTAAAACTCGGAGATAAGTAATGATCGCTATCGCAGTTGCTATATTAATCGGTATGGGTGCCCTAGGTACTGCTATTGGTTTCGGTATTCTTGGTGGTAAATTTCTAGAATCTGCTGCACGTCAGCCAGAGCTAGCACCTCAACTACAGGTCAAAATGTTCATCGTAGCAGGTCTAATCGATGCAATCGCAATGATCGGTGTTGGTATCGCTCTATATCTATTATTCGCTGTTGGCTTAGGCTAATTAATACTAATTTTAGTTTAGCGAATTTAATAGAGGAGGAGTCGAAATGAACATGAATTTCACTCTTATAGGTCAGTTAGTCGCATTTGCTGTGTTTGTGTGGTTCTGCATGAAATATGTATGGCCGCCGTTGATGGCAGCAATTGAAGAACGCCAAAAAATCATCGCTGATGGTTTAGCGGCTTCTGAACGCGCAGCTAAAGACCTAGAACTGGCACAAGCGAAAGCGACTGACCAGTTGAAAGAGGCGAAAGCACAGGCTGCCGAAATTGTAGACCAGGCAAAGAAACGCGCGAATCAACTTGTTGAGGAAGAAACACAGCGTGGACATGCAGAGCGTGAGAAGATCATTGCTCAAGGTCATACAGAAATCGAAGCTGAGCGTAATCGCGTTAAAGAAGATTTGCGTAAGCAGGTAGCTATATTAGCTATATCTGGTGCCGAAAAAATTCTAGGACGTGAAATCGATGCACAGGCACAGAACGACATTGTTGAAAAACTTGTCGCTGAGCTATAAGGGAGATGAGCAATGTCTGAATTGACAACCGTAGCTCGCCCTTACGCCAAAGCCGCTTTTGATTTCGCGGTTGAGAACACGGACATCGCAAATTGGCAAGAAATGTTAGCCTTTGCGGGTGAAGTCGCAGTAAACGACACCATCCGCAGTGTGCTAAGCAGTGCATTAGCCGCTGAGAAACTTGCTGAAGTATTTGTAGGCGTTTGTGGTGAACAACTCAACACTCATGGTCAGAACTTCATAAGAGTTTTGGCTGAAAATAATCGTCTATCGGTTCTGCCTGATATATCGAAACAGTTCAACGTCTTTAAGGCGGACTACGACAAAGAGATTGATGTAGATGTTACTTCTGCCATCGAACTGTCGAGTGAACAGCTAGATAAAATGAGTGCGGCGCTAGAGAAAAGATTAGCACGTAAAGTGAAGCTTATATGTAACGTGGATCCTGCATTGGTCGCTGGTGTCATTATAAAGGCCGGCGATACAGTGATAGATGGTTCCGTAAATTCTAAATTGAACCGTCTTTCAGACGCGTTGCAAGCATAAAGGGGATAAAGAGCATGCAACTTAATTCCACTGAAATTGCAGAACTGATCAAGAGTCGTATTGAACAGTTTAGTGTAGTAAGTGAAGCTCGAAATGAAGGAACGATCGTTAGTGTATCTGACGGCATCATTCGCGTACACGGCCTAGCCGATGTTATGCAAGGTGAGATGATCGAACTTCCAGGTAGTCGTTACGCAATCGCATTGAACCTCGAACGAGATTCAGTTGGTGCGGTAGTAATGGGACCATACGCCGATTTACAAGAAGGCATGAAAGTGCAGTCTTCAGGTCGTATCTTAGAAGTACCAGTAGGCCCAGGTCTATTAGGTCGTGTTGTAAACACACTAGGTGCACCAATCGATGGTAAAGGCGCAATTGAAGCGGCAGGTTATGAACCTGTTGAGAAAATTGCACCGGGCGTTATCGAGCGTCAATCAGTAGACCAACCAGTACAAACGGGTTATAAGTCAGTTGACTCTATGATCCCAATCGGTCGTGGCCAGCGTGAATTGGTTATCGGTGACCGTCAAACAGGTAAAACTGCACTTGCGATTGATGCAATCATCAATCAAAAAGGGACAGGCATTAAATGCGTTTACGTAGCAATCGGTCAGAAAGCATCGACTATTGCTAACGTGGTTCGTAAGTTAGAAGAACACGGCGCAATGGCTCATACCATTATCGTTGCAGCTTCTGCTTCAGAATCAGCAGCATTACAATACTTGGCACCTTATTCAGGTTGTACAATGGGTGAATATTTCCGTGACCGCGGTGAAGATGCACTTATCGTATATGATGACTTGTCAAAGCAAGCCGTAGCATACCGTCAAGTATCACTACTATTGAAGCGTCCACCAGGTCGTGAAGCATATCCAGGTGACGTATTCTACTTGCACTCAAGATTGTTAGAGCGCGCAGCACGTGTAAACGCTAATTATGTTGAAAAATACACAAATGGCGAAGTGAAAGGTAAAACAGGTTCATTAACTGCATTACCTATCATTGAAACACAAGCTGGTGACGTTTCGGCATTCGTACCAACAAACGTAATCTCAATTACCGATGGTCAGATTTTCTTAGAAAGCGACTTGTTTAACGCGGGTATTCGCCCAGCTGTTAACGCCGGTATTTCAGTATCTCGAGTTGGTGGTGCTGCACAAACCAAGATTGTTAAAAAGCTAGGCGGCGGTATTCGTTTAGCACTTGCACAATACCGTGAATTAGCGGCGTTCTCTCAGTTTGCATCTGATCTTGATGATGCTACTCGTGAGCAGCTAGAACATGGTGAACGTGTAATGGAGCTTATGAAGCAGAACCAGTATGCACCGTTATCGGTTGCAGAAATGGCTGTTTCTTTGTTCGCAGCTGAAAAAGGTTTCTTGAAAGATATAGAACTAAACAAGGTTCTTGATTTTGAAGCAGCCCTTCACTCGTACATGACCAGCGAAAAAACCGAGCTCATGAACACAATCAATGAAACTGGTAACTACAACGATGATATTGAATCACAGTTGAAACAAGCGTTTGAAACGTTTAAATCAACACAAACGTGGTAATCAATATGCCTCAACAGGTTTTAACTAACCAAGGTTGGGGCACATCGTTTAGTAATTGGAGAAAGTGTCATGGCTAGCGGAAAAGAGATAAAAGGTAAGATTGGGAGTATTAAAAATACTCAAAAAATTACCAGTGCTATGGAAATGGTAGCGGCTTCGAAAATGAAGAAGGCCCAGGAACGTATGGCTACAGGCCGTCCATATGCACAAAATATGCTAAAAGTGATTGGTCACATTGCTAACGGTAATTTGGAATATCGCCATCCCTATTTGGAAGAGCGAGAAGTCAAAAATGTAGGGTACATTGTTATTTCTACAGATCGTGGGCTTTGTGGTGGGTTAAATACCAACGAATTTAAAGTGGTCGCAAAAGACGCTAAGAAATGGAAAGAGCAAGACGTAAATATCCATTTTGCAGCGTTAGGTGCTAAAGCTTGTGCCTTTTTTGGTCGTTTTGGCGGTAACGTCATGGCAGCTGAATCAGGTATAGGTGATAAGCCAAGTGTTCAGGACGTTGTTGGTATTGTGCGTGTTATGCTTAATGCATACGACGAAGGTAAGCTAGATCGAGTTTTCCTAGTTTACAATGATTTCGTTAACACCATGACTCAAGAACCCGTGGTCAATCAATTGTTGCCTTTGCCTAAATCAGAAGATAAAGCATTAAAACATCGTTGGGATTACATCTACGAACCAGATCCAAAACAAATTTTGGAACAACTAATGGTTCGTTACATTGAATCTCAGGTCTATCAAGGTGTCGTTGAAAACGTAGCATCAGAGCAAGCCGCAAGAATGGTTGCAATGAAAGCTGCTACAGACAACGCCGGAGACCTAATTGATGATTTGCAATTGGTATACAACAAGGCTCGTCAAGCAGCAATTACACAAGAAATTAGTGAAATTGTTGGCGGTGCAGCTGCAGTTTAAGCGCACTACGAGCTATTTAGGTAAAGAACATATTTTAGGAATTAAGAGGACAAATTATGAGTCAAGGTAAGGTCGTCCAAATCATTGGTGCTGTCGTGGATATCGAATTTCCACAAGATTCAGTTCCAAGAGTGTATGACGCACTAAAAGTGACCGAAGGTGGCTTAAAGGGCTTAACTCTAGAAGTACAACAACAATTGGGTGGCGGCGTAGTTCGTACCATCGCAATGGGAAGTACTGACGGTTTACGTCGTGGTTTAGTGGTTGAAAACAGCGGTGAAGCAATCCAAGTACCTGTAGGTACAGCTACTCTGGGTCGTATCATGGATGTTTTAGGTAATCCAATCGACGAAGCAGGCCCTATCGGTGAAGAAGAGCGTATGTCTATTCACCGCGAAGCACCAAGTTATGAAGATCAGTCTAGCTCTGTTGAATTACTAGAAACTGGTATCAAAGTAATAGACCTTGTTTGCCCATTCGCTAAGGGTGGTAAAGTTGGTTTGTTCGGTGGTGCTGGTGTTGGTAAAACAGTAAACATGATGGAACTTATTCGTAACATCGCTATCGAGCACAGCGGTTATTCAGTATTCGCTGGTGTTGGTGAGCGTACTCGTGAAGGTAACGATTTCTATCACGAAATGAACGAATCAAACGTACTTGATAAAGTATCGCTTGTATACGGTCAGATGAATGAGCCTCCAGGTAACCGTTTACGTGTTGCATTGACAGGTTTGACAATGGCAGAGAAGTTCCGTGATGAAGGTCGCGATGTACTTTTCTTCGTTGATAACATTTATCGCTACACACTAGCCGGTACTGAAGTATCTGCACTTCTTGGTCGTATGCCATCAGCGGTAGGTTACCAGCCTACGCTAGCTGAAGAAATGGGTGTACTACAAGAACGTATTACCTCTACTAAGACGGGTTCAATCACATCTATCCAAGCGGTATACGTACCTGCGGATGATTTGACGGATCCATCACCTGCAACGACCTTTGCTCACTTAGATGCAACGGTTGTATTGTCTCGTGATATCGCTTCGTTAGGTATTTACCCTGCTGTTGACCCACTTGATTCAACATCGCGTCAACTTGATCCATTAGTTATTGGTCAAGAACATTACGATGTTGCACGTGGCGTTCAAACGGTACTTCAACGTTATAAAGAACTGAAAGACATCATTGCTATCCTAGGTATGGATGAGCTATCTGAAGAAGACAGACAAGTTGTATCGCGCGCTCGTAAAATTCAGCGTTTCTTGTCACAACCTTTCTTCGTAGCTGAAGTCTTCACCGGTTCTCCTGGTAAGTATGTTTCATTGAAAGACACCATTAGCGGCTTTAAAGGTATTTTGGAAGGCGAGTACGATAGCCTACCAGAACAGGCTTTCTACATGGTTGGTTCAATAGAAGAAGCACAAGAAAAAGCGAAGAAATAAGTTTCTAGCTTATTACTTATAGTGCAGCGAAAGCTGCCTTAAAGGAGACCCCATGGCAATGACAGTACATTTGGATGTAGTAAGCGCAGAAGTAGAGATTTTCTCTGGTCTCGTTGAAACAGTTCAAATCACAGGTAGCGAAGGTGAGCTAGGTATTCATCCTGGTCACGCTCCTTTGATAACTGGCTTACGACCTGGCATGGTTAGAGTAGTTAAACAGCATGGTGATGAAGAGCTGATTTATGTGGCAGGCGGCATTTTAGAAGTGCAACCTGGTAGCATTACAGTTCTAGCTGATACTGCTGTTCGTGCAGAAGATTTGGACGAACAAGCGGCTGAAAATGCTAAGCAACATGCAGAAGAAACCATCGCCAAAGGCGGTGCAGACTTCGACTACGCTGAAGCGGCTATTGAGCTTGCAGAAGCTATTGCACAATTGAGATTAATTCAAAAATTGCGCAAATAAAGTAAGTTAGTTTTACAATGATTAAAAACCCCAGCCATGCGCTGGGTTTTTTGTTTCATGTGAAACACTTTTCGTTATACGTCAGGTTTATAATAAGCGTGGATACTAAAATAGGTTCTTTAATGGACTTATAACGGCGTTCCCTCCTCGCTGTAAAATATGTGTATAAATCTGCGTAGTGCGCAAGTCGGCATGGCCTAATTGATCTTGCACTGTCCTTATGTCTGCGCCATTTTGCAGAAGATGAGTCGCAAACGAATGCCTTAAGGTATGTGGACCAACCTTCTTATCAATTTTTGCAGCTATTTGAGCGGCTGTAATGGCCTTCCTCAAGCTTGACTCATCAATATGGTGACGACGTATCAATTTTGATTCTGGGTCGACAGAAAGCGTTTTAGACGGGAATAAATAATGCCAACCGATTGTGTATCTGCTGTTTGGAGACTTATTTCGCAAGCCTAAGGGCATGTATACACCATCGTATGCTTTATTACTGCGGTCGAGGGATAGATAGTGATTAACAAGTTGTATTTGGGAACGCAGCGGACTCATCAATTCTTCAGCCAGTGTTACTATGCGATGCTTTCCCCCTTTCCCATCCCATACTCGGATATTTTTAAAGTCGAAATCAATATCGTGTGTTCTAAGCCGCAGGCATTCCATTAAACGCAGTCCACTCCCATACAGCAAAGCTGCAGGTAATTTGTAATGAATATTGATGTGTGCGAATAACTGATGTATCTCAGGTACTGTTAGCACGGTTGGAAGCTTCGCTTGCCTACTGCTCTTCACAAACTTTAAATTAAGCGACAACGGCCTCTTGACGATTTCTTTATATAAAAAGCTTATTGCATTTAATGCAATAGACTGAGTATTTGCGGCCACTTTTTTTTGGTTAACCAAATATGAAAGATAGAGTTCAACGTCGGCATCAAATAGAAGTGAGGGATGCTGATTATTGTGAAAACGTAAAAATCCATTAATCCATTTTAAATAGGTTTGAACGGACCTTTTTGCGTAGCGTTTGAGATACATTTGCTCTTCAACGAACACTAAAAATTGTTTATTCATGCAATATTCCTTTACTGCAAAAATGACTGTTGTTGTTTACAGTAAAGCGATAATTCCGGCAAAGAGCAATACTTTGTAAAAATTCCGTTCTTTGGTACAGTGTGTAATTACGGAATATTTAGAGAAACTTGATGAGGTTACATCCTTGAAAGACACTAAATGGATTTTAGTTATGAATTACAGTCGGCATACCGAGACAAAACAGTCGTCACCATACCGGGAATTCTGTTGGGTAATAGGTTGTTAGATGTCAATGAAATTTAGAATTATACATCTGTTTTTTCTTTCAGGGGCAATGACTCTTATACTTTTGCTGTCAGCATTGTTCGTGCCAGCGTATACCTCTAATTTAGTTGATTTTGATAATGAACAGTACTTAAATACTAAAGAGCAAATATCTAATTTAATAGATCGTGAGATGATAAAAGATAGCGCTGAGATTAGGGATTTTTTGTCTTTAATGTATGAGCAACAAAGCGGTTCAATCGAGCTACATAATCTTCATGCAGACGCCCAATATATGCTGTTAATAGCTGGTTTAATTGCCTTTGCGCTGCATTTCTTTATATCACTTAGGTTATTTCGTTCTGGCTGTAAAAGTAATTAAGGTTTTTCTTTTTAACTAAATGTCGAGCTCTACGTTTCAAGAGTCACTTTTGTCTGTTTTTAATGAGTTTTTTTCGGGTTCGCGCGCATTCGCTGTTTGGTTTTCGCTGGTTAACATCAGTTGTTATTTTAGGTTCAAACTAGTATCGTTCTACCAAAATGGTTAACGCAAGGAGGCATGGAATGTTTAGTCAAAACCTCAAAAACATTGAGCAATCTAACAATCGCATCAGTTCACTCCCTTCGGTCGCTGGGACAACTTTACGGGCGCATTTCGCTACGCTCAAAAGCTGCACCCATAAACTTGCCCTCTATGCGGGGTGTTATGTGTATTGTTCTAAAAGCGCTTAAGTTTTTATGCATTTAGATAGTTTGGTTTTACCCTTTGCAGTAGTCCTTCTCTACTTCCTGTTTCAGTTGACTTCGATTTTCTGGATAATCTCGTTGGACGGGGAATGTTTGCATGTTAACTGGCTTCATTCTTTTCCTCGCTTATCGCCTTTTTGGGGGTTTGTAATATCTATAAGTCTGCTATTACTTTTGGGTACATTTTCAGGTCTCCAAAAAGTAAGGCGAGGTAAGCAAAAAATTAGTGAATTGATTTTTTATTCTGTCTTTATCGCAATATTGTCAATGTGGCTTGTGGGTATGAATCACATGTGGAAAACGTTTGAATACGAAAAAGGTGTTATTGATAAAATCGACTACTACCCCCAGGAATTATTAGACAGGGTTTACAGTGGGCGAGATGTTTCTAGTAGCTGTAAATTGGAAGGTGAATAGTGGAAAATATTAAAAGCTCGTTCTTTCAAGAGTCACTCTCATCTGTTTTTAATGAGTTATTTTCGGGTTCGCGAGCATTCGCTGTTTGGTTTTCGCTGGTCAGCACCAGTTGTTGTTTCAACGTTAAACGAGTATTGTTTTACCTAAATGGTTAACGCAAGGAGACATGGATTGTTTTATCAAAACCGAATTAAATCAAACAGATATAACAAACGCATCAGTTCACTCCCTTCGGTCGCTGGGACAACTTTACGGGCGCATTTCGCTACGCTCAAAAGCTGCACCCATAAACTTGCCCTCTATGCGGGGTGTTATGTATCAAAGGAGTTGAATTGGTTACTTCGCTAAGAATATTTTTATTTGGACTATTGTTCGGGCCTATTCTTGCTGAAACGCTTGGATTTCTATCTGTCTTCGTGAGCTTAAAGAGTGATGCAGTTGCAAATATTATGATGAGTGCTGCGTTTTATGCCGGTGGTGGTGCACCAATAATTTTTGCTATTGCACTTCAGTTTGCCGCGCATTCTTGTGCTAAAACAATTATTAAAATTTGGTCGGCGGTCATTGGGTTGCTTTACACAATCACTGCGTCTCATATGTTTTTTGAGGAAGGAGATACACTCGAATCGTTTTTATATAACTCTAACTATATTTTGGAGCTAACATGCCTACTTACCGGCGGCTTCATTGTTTATCGTTATGTTTTGAGTCAACATGAGATTAAACTGGTAATTGACTAATTATGTGTGGTGTAAGCTCTCTCTTTCAAGAGTCCCTCTCATCAGTTTTTAATGAGTTAATTTCGGGTTCGCGAGCATTCGTTGTTTGGTTTTCGCTGGTCAGCATCGGTTGTTGTTTTGAGTTCAAACGAGTGTTATTTTTACCTAAATGGTTAACGCAGAGGGACATGGAATGTTTTATCAAAACCGTACCAATATTAAACAACATAACAATCGCATCAGTTCACTCCCTTCGGTCGCTGGGACAAGCTTACGGGCGCATTTCGCTTCGCTCAAAAGCTGCACCCATAAACTTGCCCTCTATGCGGGGTGTTAGGTTTCGAAATGGATAAATTCATTAAGGCACTAAAGTTTTTAGATTCAAATCCACATATCGAAAATATTGACGAATCTACGCCTAATATAGACGTAACAATAATCAAGCAGCTATATGATCACCAACTGATTGATGTAATAGACTGCAGTTCCAAATCCGGTTTGAGTTTCCTAGAGCCTCGAATCAACTTAAATGGCTATGAGTGGTTACAAGCACAGAAAAACACAAACAAACTCGGCGACAATGAAGATATAGTTGATGTAAAACCAAACTTTATGGGGGTTGGTTTAAACGTGAATGCATTGTTTCGTAGAATTCGAAACAGAAATAAGTAAAGAGTAAGCTCGTTCTTTCAAGAGTCCCTCTCATCTGTTTTTAATGAGTTATTTTCGGGTTCGCGAGCGTATAATGTTTGATTCCCGCTGGTCAACATCAGTTGCTGTATTAGCGTCAAACGAGTATTGTTTTACCTAAATGGTTAACGCAAGGAAACAGGGAATGTTTGGTCAAAATCGTAATAAATTCCGGCTACCTAACAATCGCATCAGTTCACTCCCTTCGGTCGCTGGGACAAGCTTACGGGCGCATTTCGCTACGCTCAAGAGCTGCACCCATAAACTTGCCCTCTATGCGGGGTGTTAGGGTGCTAGAAAAGCAAGCCCCAAAAACCTAAAGAGCAAACTGAGTAATTAGTAAAATTATGGTTGCAACAGACCCAGCCGCTCTTCGTCTTTCTTCGTTAGCATTTTGGTTCTAGGGGCGCGGGCGTACTTTTGTTTGGTCATTGCCTCATCAGCATTGGCGAAGGCTCTAATGTTTCCTTGTAACCTGTTATTTAAGTGGAGACCGTGTTTCATGTTCGCGAGCATTCATTCTCTGGTTCCCGCTAACAAACATCGAAGTTCGTCGCGACAGGTTTGCGCAAGCTCGTTCTTTCAAGAGTCACGCTCATCTGTTGTTATCGAGCTATTCTCGGGTTCGCGGGCGTATAATGTTTGGTTCCCGCCTGAGATAAAGTAGTTGTTGTCTTGGGCCAAAACGAGTAATGTTTTACTTAAATGGTTAACGCAAGGTGACATGGATTGTTGTATCAAAACCGAGTTCAATCAATCAGATCTAACAAAAACATCAACTCACTCGCTGCGCTCGCTGGGAAAATTTTACGGTCGCATTTCACTTCGTTCAAAAGCTGCGCCCATAAAATTTCCCGTTATGTGGGGTGTTATGTAACTAGGCAAAGTAATGCGCTCTGAAGATCAACATATAGAATTAAGGCAATTAGAAAAAGACGCACGCTGGGCTATCTGGGCATTTGTGATACTTAACTTTTTTGTACTATTGTTTTTCTTCGTTGATGGGCTTTTTAATGAATTCGTATTTGTTTGCCTATTTATCCAAGTACTTCTTTTTTTATTATGGCTGTTACCTGTATTTTGTTATCAAGTGTTTTATAAAAAGTTGAGAGTAAAGCACGCAACTTATAAAGCTTTGGCGTCTTATAAAGAGGCCATTGGTCACTTTTCGTGGTAGCGTTTTATAACAAACAACAATGGCTAAAGCTCGTTCTTTCAAGATTCACTCTCATCAGTTTTTAATGAGTTAATTTCGAGTTCGCGAGCATTCACTGTTTGGTTCTCGCTGGTCAACATCAGTTGTTGTTCCAGCGTCAACCGAGTGTTATTTTTACCAAAATGGTTAACGCAAGGAGACATGGATTGTTGTATCAAAACCGCACCAACATTAAGCAACATAACAATCGCATCAGTTCACTCCCTTCGGTCGCTGGGACAACTTTACGGGCGCATTTCACTTCGTTCAAAAGCTGCACCCATAAACTTGCCCTCTATGCGGGGTGTTATGTTTAACACAAAAAGCAAAAGAGCGGCGTAAGCTCAAAAGCGGTACGTCGTTAGCTTTTCTTACCCGTGGTTCGCGCGCTGCCGTTGTCTGGTTATTGCCTCATCAACATATTCACAGGCTCGACGTTTGTAATTGTAAACTCTTAAACAATAAGACAGTGGTTTCCATGTTCGCGAGCAGAAGTTGTCTCGTTTCCGCTAACAAACAAAAGCTCTCGTCGCGAAAGTTCAGTTCATGCTCATTCTTTCAAGAGTTACCCTCAACTGTTTTTATTTACTTATTTTCGGGTGCGCGCGCATTTGCGGTTTGGTCTTCGCCAGGATAATTCAGTTGTTGTTTCAGTCAAAGTTGGGTAATGTTTAACTTCAAACAAAGTATCAAATAACAACATCAAAGGAGTGAGGTTTGTTAATTCAAAATTGCATTAATCCAACCAATTATAACAAACGCATTAGCTCACTCCCTTCGGTCGCTGGGACAAGTTTACGGGCGCATTTCGCGTTGCTCAAAAGCTGCACCCATAAACTTGCCCTCTATGCGGGGTGTTAGGTTTTCGATGAGGTGTATTCTTTCTCTGTTTGTTTTTGTTCTGTTCAGTGGCTGCAGTACTAGTTACAAAGGTGCTGAGCAAA
>Ga0209309_10000290_pt1 | contig 63226 bp, 63 predicted proteins | sample COGITO_mtgs_1204_2_FD_184807 | JGI IMG/M metagenome (GOLD analysis project Ga0209309, IMG submission 184807) | Pelagic marine microbial communities from North Sea - COGITO_mtgs_120412 (SPAdes) (version 2) | ecosystem: Environmental > Aquatic > Marine > Epipelagic ... | reverse complement strand
ATGGTCTTTTTGGATACATCGCTTATGACGGAGTTCAATACTTTGAAGATGTCAAAATCAGCAAGAAAAAAGGGAATTTAGAGATACCTGATATTTATTACGCGGTTTATCAGAACATCATCGCCATCAATCACTTTAAGAACGAGGCTTACATTTTCGATCATAATTATGATACTGAAAGCAATCTAGAGGAGATCGAGCAATTGCTTAAAGTGAAGAATTTTGCAACCTATAATTTCACCAGACAAGAGGATCCAACTTCAAATCTTACCGATGATGAGTTTATCGAGAATGTGAAATTGGGTAAAAAGCATTGTCAGCGTGGAGATGTATTCCAGCTGGTGCTTTCCAGAAGATTTTCTCAAAAATTCAAGGGCGATGAGTTTAACGTGTATCGTGCGCTTAGAAATGTAAATCCTTCTCCTTACTTGTTCTATTTTGACTATGGAAATTTCAAGATATTCGGAAGTTCTCCGGAAGCGCAATTGGTGGTAAATAATGGTCAGGCAGAAATTCATCCAATTGCAGGAACCTTTAAAAGAACCGGAAATGATGAGCAAGATGCTATTTTAGCTAAAGAATTGGCTGCAGATGAAAAAGAGAATGCAGAGCATGTAATGTTGGTAGATCTTGCCAGAAACGATCTTAGTCGCCATAGCAGCGGCGTAAAAGTTGAAAAATACAGAGAAGTTCAGTTCTTTTCCCACGTCATTCATTTGGTGAGCAAAGTTACCGGAGTTAAAAATAAAAATACCGCTACGATGCAGTTGGTTGCAGACACTTTCCCTGCTGGAACTTTGAGTGGGGCGCCAAAACACAGCGCCATGACACTTATAGAAAAATATGAAAATGTAAATAGAAGTGCCTACGGTGGGGCCATTGGGTTTATGGATTTCAATGGAAATTTCAACCATGCCATAATCATCAGATCCTTCGTGAGCAAAAATCATCAACTTCATTATCAGGCTGGCGCAGGAATCGTGTCAGAATCTAAAGAAGAAAATGAATTGCAAGAAGTGTATAACAAATTAGGTGCCTTATCGAAAGCATTAGAATTAGCAGAAGAAATATAATTAGGGCGTTCCCCTTTGGGTCGGGCTTTCGGTAGTCGCTTCCCGGTTAACACCGGTAGAGCTCCGCAAAACCTCAATCCCTAACGCAAAAAGAAAGAAATGAAAAAAATATTGGTCATAGATAATTACGATTCTTTTGTGTACAATTTGGTGCATTATCTGGAAGAATTAGACTGCGAAGTAACAGTGCTTCGAAATAATGAATTAAGCCTTGAAGATGCTGAAGATTATGATAAGATCTTACTTTCTCCAGGTCCTGGAATTCCAGATGAAGCCGGTTTGCTAAAAGCTATTGTAGAAAAATATGCACCTACCAAAAGTATTTTGGGCGTTTGCCTTGGGCAACAAGCAATTGGTGAGGTATTTGGTGGTAGTTTAATCAATTTAGATGCAGTTTATCATGGTATTGCTACAAAGATCAAAACTTGTGTAGATGATGAGATCTTGTTTGCCGGTTTAGATAAAGAGTTCTTAGTAGGGAGATATCATTCTTGGGTGGTGGCTCCTAACCTGCCAGATTGTTTAATTGCAACTTCTTATGATGAAAACGGACAAGTAATGTCTTTATGTCACAGAGATTTTGATGTAAAAGGAGTACAATTTCATCCAGAATCGGTTTTAACGCCCGATGGAAAAAAGATGATCAAGAATTGGGTAAATAGTTAGCATGCCTAAAGATGCTGAAACAATTCCGATAGCTATCGGAGCAGCATGACGTACCAATTTAAGATGTCACCCCGAGCGGAGTCGAAGGGTTTATAATATAAAATATCATGAAAGAACTTTTAAACAGACTTATAAATCACGAAACCATTTCTAAAGAAGAAGCCAGAAAAGCTTTGGTGAATATCTCGAATGGTGAATATAACCAAAGTCAGATCGCTGCTTTTTTAACGGTGTATATGATGCGCAGTATTACCATAGAAGAATTGGAAGGCTTTAGAGATGCGCTTTTAGACCTGTGCCTTTCGGTGGATCTTAAAGCATATAATCCTATAGACCTTTGCGGAACCGGGGGCGATGGAAAAGATACTTTTAATATCTCTACGCTTTCTTCATTTATAACAGCTGGAGCCGGAGTTAATGTTGCAAAACACGGTAATTATGGCGTTTCCTCGGTAAGTGGAAGTTCCAACGTCATGGAATATTTAGGAATAAAATTCAGCAGCAATCCTGAATTCTTAGAAAAGTGTATTGCAGAAGCTGGAATTTGTGTTTTACATGCTCCTTTATTTCACCCGGCAATGAAAAATGTTGCTCCAATTAGAAAATCATTGGCTGTAAAAACATTCTTTAATATGCTAGGCCCTATGGTAAATCCTGCATTTCCGAAGAATCAATTGGTAGGAGTTTTCAATTTAGAATTAGCAAGAATGTACGGGTACCTATATCAGAACACCGATAAGAATTTTACCATCCTACACTCCTTAGACGGATATGACGAAATCTCGCTTACAGGAGCTACTAAAGTTATTTCCAATGATTCAGAAAGAATGTTAGAAGCATCAGATTTTGGAGTTTCTCAATTAAATGCAAATGAAATTGCCGGCGGCGGATCTATAGAAAGTTCAGCAATTATATTTACGAATATTTTGAAAGGCAAAGGAACAGAAGCTCAAAATAATGTGGTTTGTGCTAATGCAGGAATGGCAATTGCCACGGCAAAAGATCTTACTCCTAAACAAGGATTTGAGCTTGCAAAAGAATCTCTATTAATCGGGAAAGGATTAGAAGCACTCAAAAAACTTCAAGCTTTAAGTGAACATTCTAAGTTTAAATAAAAATTTCAACATGAATATTTTAGATAAAATTATAGCAGATAAAAGACAAGAAGTAGCCTTAAAAAAGCAACTTATCACTGCCAGTCAACTCACAAAATATCCGCTATTCAATAGAAATACCAATTCTCTTGCAACCGCTTTAAAGAACAGCAAATCTGGGATTATTGCAGAGCATAAAAGAAGATCCCCTTCCAAATCTATTATCAATCAAGATCTGAATGTGCAGGATGTTGCAACAGGATATGAAAATGCAGGAGTTTGCGGAATGTCTGTTTTAACCGATTCAAAATATTTTGGAGGCTCTTTAGACGATCTTATCTTGGCAAGAGCATCGGTTAAGATGCCGCTTTTAAGAAAAGAGTTTATCATAGATGAATATCAGATCTTAGAAGCAAAAGCTCATGGTGCCGATGTAATTTTGTTAATCGCTGCCGTATTATCTCGAGATGAGATTAAAAACCTTTCAGAATTGGCCAAGAGTTTAGAATTGGACGTATTGTTAGAAGTTCATAATTTAGAAGAGTTAGAGAAATCTATAATGCCGAGCTTAGATATGTTGGGTGTGAATAATAGAAACCTTAAAACTTTTGAGGTAAGCACCGATATCAGCAAAAGTCTTTCAGAAAAAATTCCTTCAGATTTTGTGAAGGTTTCGGAAAGCGGTATTAGTTCTGTTGAAGCTATTCAAGATCTAAAAAATTACGGATATCAAGGTTTTCTAATAGGCGAGAATTTTATGAAAACAGACGATCCAGGCGAAGCCGCCACAAGTTTTATCAATACTCTAAATCAATAAGATGAAACTCAAGGTATGCGGAATGCGGGAAACTGAGAATATTCTTGACGTTGCAAATTTGAAACCCGATTATATGGGTTTGATATTTTATGAAAAATCACCAAGATTTGTAGAAAAGGCTATTCCGGAAATTTCTTCAGAAATTAAAAGAACAGGAGTTTTTGTAAATGCCACTTTAGATTTTATTCTTAAAAAAGCTCACGATTATAAACTAAAAGCGATTCAATTACACGGAGAAGAATCTTCAGAATTTTGTAAAGAATTGAAGTCGGCATTGAATAAAGAAATAGAAATAATAAAGGTGTTTTCCATAAAAGAAAGCTTCAATTTTGAAGAATTAGCATCTTATGAAGATATTGTAGATTTCTTTTTATTTGATACCAAAGGAAAGAACAAAGGTGGCAACGGAATGGTTTTCAATTGGAATGTACTGAAAGAATATCCTTCTCAAACTCCATTTTTCTTAAGCGGCGGAATTGGGTTGGAAGAGATTGAAGAAATACGATCATTACATACTTATTTTCAGAAGGAGAATAAATCAGAATTGTTATACGCAGTAGATGTGAATAGCAAATTTGAAAATTCACCCGGAAATAAAAATGCTGAGCAGGTATTTGAATTTCAAAAACAGCTTCAGCAAATAAAATAAAAGTTCAAAAAGAAAAAGATCAAGAAAAATGACATATCAAGCTAACGAAAAAGGGTATTACGGAGATTTTGGTGGTGCATACATCCCGGAAATGCTGTATCCAAACGTGGAAGAACTTAGATCCAGATATTTAGAGATCATGAAAGAAGAATCTTTTCAGAAAGAATTCAAAGCTTTACTGAAAGATTATGTGGGTCGTCCTACTCCACTCTATTTCGCAGAGAGATTGAGTAAAAAATACAAGACTAAGATCTATCTAAAACGTGAAGATCTTTGTCATACCGGAGCTCACAAGGTTAATAATACCATTGGCCAAATCTTAATGGCAAAGAGATTGGGGAAAAATAGAATTATTGCAGAAACAGGCGCTGGTCAACATGGTGTAGCAACTGCTACGGTTTGTGCGTTGATGGGAATTGAATGTATTGTGTATATGGGAGAGGTAGATATTGCTCGCCAAGCTCCTAATGTTGCCAGAATGAAGATGTTAGGCGCTACAGTAATTCCTGCAAAATCTGGAAGTAAAACACTGAAAGATGCTACCAATGAAGCGATAAGAGATTGGATTAATAATCCGGTAGACACGCATTATATTATTGGTTCTGTAGTGGGACCTCATCCTTATCCGGATATGGTTGCACGGTTTCAGAGTGTGATTTCGGAAGAAATTAAAGTTCAGTTAAAAGAAAAGGAAAACAGAGAAGATCCAGATTATGTTGTGGCTTGTGTTGGTGGAGGTAGTAATGCCGCAGGAATATATTTTCATTATTTAGATAATCCAAATGTTGGAATTATTGCAGTTGAAGCAGCCGGAAAAGGAATTTATACCGGAGAAAGTGCTGCAACCTCAGCTTTGGGCAAAGAAGGTATTATTCATGGAAGTAAAACTTTGTTGATGCAAACCGATGATGGACAGATCACAGAACCTTATTCAATTTCAGCGGGCTTAGATTATCCGGGAGTTGGCCCTATGCATGCTAATTTATTTAGAACAGGAAGAGGAGAATTTATTTCTATTACCGATGATGACGCGATGAAAGCAGGAATTGAACTTGCTAAGTTAGAAGGAATTATTCCAGCTATAGAAACATCACACGCTTTAGCAATTTTCGAAACTCGAAAATTTAAAGAAGATGATATTGTTGTAGTGAATCTTTCGGGTAGAGGAGATAAAGATCTTAGTACTTATATAGATTATTTCAATTTATAGAAAGCACTCCTTAAACTTCAATATTTAAAGAATTTAAACAAAACACATGAATCGAATAAATCAGAAATTAAAAGAAGACAAAAAACTTCTATCTATATATTTTAGCGCAGGCTATCCGGAATTAGAAGATTCTGTTCAGATCATTCAAGATCTAGAAAAAAGCGGAGTAGATTTTATAGAGATCGGATTGCCTTTTAGCGATCCTTTAGCCGATGGGCCTACTATTCAAGAAAGCTCTACCAAAGCTTTAAAAAACGGAATGACCACTCAAAAACTGTTCAGCCAGATTGAAAACATTAGAAGTTCTGTAGAAATTCCCTTGATCATCATGGGATATTTCAATCCGATCTTACAGTACGGGATTGAAGAATTCTGTAAAAAATGTAAAGAAGTTGGGGTTGATGGCTTAATAATTCCAGATCTTCCGGTAGATGTGTATTCAGAAAAATATAAGTCGATTTTTGAAAAATACGGTCTAATTAATATTTTCTTGATTACTCCTCAAACTTCAGAAGAGCGAATTAGATTTATAGATTCTGTTTCTAACGGCTTTATTTATATGGTAAGTAGCGCGAGCGTTACCGGTTCTAGCAAAGGATTTGGTGAAGAAACCACCAAATATTTCGAAAGAATTTCAAAAATGAATTTAGAGAATCCACAAATAGTTGGATTTGGAATTAGCGATCATGAAACCTTTTCTCAAGCTACTAAATTTGCAAAAGGAGCCATTATTGGTAGTGCATTCATAAAACATCTCGATAAGAATGGTACAGAGCATATTTCTGATTTTGTTTCTTCAATTAGACCTTTAACCTAATTGTAACACTGCTTTAATAGAAATTAAGAGACATTACTCTTAACTTTATATTGAAATATTAAATCAACTAGTTATGGAAAAGAAATTTGAAAGAAAAGAGGAACAAAAAAATCCTACGAATCTAACCGGAAATAGAAATATCGAAACAAATAAAGTTGATATTGATGATAAAACCATCAAAGAACAACAAAATAAAAAATAATAATGGGTAGAGGCGATAAGAAAACGAAACGTGGAAAAATTGCACTTGGAACTCACGGAAAATTGAGACCAAAAAGAAAAAAATTTAAAGTAAAACCTACTACGCTTGCAGATCAGGATAAAAGAGAACTTCAATAGTTTTAAAGTTCTTTTCTATTAAAAATACCCTTTATATTGTAAAACCCTGAAATCAATAGTATTGAATTCAGGGTTTTGCTTTTTCATCTTTTTATAAAGATCCATTCCGCCAACTGCTCTATTTGCAGAACCTGAAGGAGCGGTTAAAGAAACTGTATTTATCAATCTTCCATCCAGCAAGAATTGATGAATTCTCGGTACTTCTTTAGAAATGATTTTTAACTTAATATCTGGGTAACTATCTTTTAAATATCTTCTAAAGAAATATTCGGGTCCGTTCTTGCTATTTCCTCCTGTAAATAAGAGGGTTTCAACATTTTTATTTTCCCTTAAAATACTTATCATATCTCTAAGTTCCGGATATTGCATTCCGAGATCTGATGCGTCTATTTTATCTCTCCTACTACTTTCTACAACATCGCATATACCAATTTTTTCTCTATTCAAGAATTCTTTTCTTTGCAAAACAGCTTCAGCAGTATTTTCAAATTTAAGATCAAGATCGAATAATTTATTCAGAATTGGCCAAAGCAGACCATCTCTGCTGCCATAGCAAAAATCTACATCTCCTTCTTTAAGTTCTCCAGTTGTGAATCTTGGTGGTGGTAAGGTTCCAACTATTAATTTTTTTGCTCCCTTCGGAATAAATGTTCCGTAAGGATGCTGATGATGAAACATTTCCTCCTTCTTCATATCTTCAATTCTACTCACTAAAGTTTATTTCATAACCACTACCAGATCATCCGAGAATACCATTAATCCTTCTTTTAGCACTACATGACTCACTTCTCCTTCTGAATGAGCAGTAATAGTAGTTTCCATTTTCATGGCTTCAATAATAAATAAAGGTTCATTCTTTTTAACCTTCTGACCAGGTTTTACCAAAATTGTAGAAAGTGATCCCTGTAATGGAGCACCTATTTCCTTTTCGTTATTCTTATCTACTTTTTGATGAACAACCTTTTCTACTTTAATAGATTTATCCTGAACTTGAACAGCTCTTGTTTGTCCGTTTACCTTGAAGAAAACATCTACCATACCATCGCTATTTGCTTCTCCAGCAGATAATAACTGAATCAATAAGGTTTTTCCTTTATCCATTTCAACGATGATCTCCTCACCAGGCTCTAACCCATAGAAGAAATTTTTAGTTGGAATGCTAAGCACATTTCCGTATTCTTTGTGATGATTGTAGGCATCTGTATATACTTTTGGATATAGTTTATAAGAAAGGAAATCTGTAATATCCAGTTTTCTACCCATTCCCTCACCAAAGGTCTTTTCGAATTCTTTAAATTCTTCTTCGAAATCTATAGGTTCCATATGCGCATTTGGTCGTTCTGTATATGGTTTTTCATCTTTTAGAACGATCTTCTGAATCTTCTCTGGAAAACCTCCTACAGGTTGCCCAAGATCTCCTTTAAAGAAACTCTTCACAGATTGCGGGAAAGAAATATTTTCACCTCTTTCCAATACATCTTCAATAGTAAGATTATTACTCACAAGATATTGCGCCATATCTCCAACCACTTTTGAGCTTGGTGTAACTTTAATAATATCGCCAAAAAGATCATTCACCTTAGAATACATTTGGGTGATCTCATAGAATCTATCTGAAAGTCCTAAAGATTCAGCCTGAGGTTTCAAGTTAGAATACTGCCCGCCGGGAATTTCATTTTTATAAACATCGGCAGATCCAGCTTTAAGTCCGCTTTCAAAAGGATAATAATAACTTCTGGTAGCTTCCCAATAATGTGAATATTCGTTTAGTTTATCCATATCAAAATCTGCAGCGCGACTCTGGAATTTCATCATTTCTACTATAGAGTTGAAATTTGGCTGTGATGTTAAGCCGGAAAGTCCTCCCAAAGCAACATCTACCACATCTACGCCGGCTTCTATAGCTTTTAGATATGTTGCCGCCTGAATAGAAGAAGTATCATGTGTATGCAGGTGAATAGGTATATTGATCCTTGATTTTAAGGCATAGATCAATTCTTCTGCAGCATAAGGTTTTAAAATACCAGCCATATCTTTAATTCCAAGAATATGAGCACCGGCATCTTCCATTTGTTTGGCCAGAGCCACATAATATTCTAAAGTGTATTTAGTATTACTAGTATCTAATATATCTCCTGTATAACAGATAGAAGCCTCTGCTAATCCTCCTGTATTTTCTCTTACATATTTAATACATGGTTCTATAGATTTCATCCAGTTCAAAGAATCGAAAATTCTAAAAACATCTACTCCATTTTCCCAAGATTCGGTAACAAACCTTTCGATTAAATTATCTGGATAAGCGGTATAACCTACACCATTAGAACCTCTTAACAACATTTGCAACAATACATTTGGCATTGCTTCTCGAAGCATTCTTAATCGCTCCCAAGGATTTTCTTTTAAAAATCTTAAGCAAACGTCAAATGTAGCACCGCCCCAAACTTCCATACTAAAAATGTTGGAATGATTTTTCGCGAAACCTTCTGCAACTTTCATCATATCATGAGTTCGCATTCTGGTTGCCAATAAACTTTGATGCGCATCTCTCATGGTAGTGTCTGTGAATTTCACTTCATTTTGATGCCTTAACCAACGTGAGAATTTTTCAGGACCATATTCTGTAAGAAGATCTTTTGTCCCTTTTGGGTATGCTCCATATTCATCGAACTTTGGAACTTTCGGAATTAAGAACTTTTTATTGTGATCTACTACCTTTACATCCGGATTTCCATTTACAGTGATATCGCCTAAGAAGTTCACTAGTTTAGTAGCTCTATTCCTAGTTTCTTTTATTTTGAAAAGCTCTGGATTGTCTTTTATAAAATTAACGGTAACCTTTCCTTCTCGAAAAGTTGGATGTGCCAGAATATTATCAAGAAAAGCCATATTGGTCATCACCCCGCGCACTCTAAATTCTGCGAGCGCCCGTCTCATTTTTCTACAAGCTCCATCCAGAGTTCTACTGCTTGCTGAAACTTTCACCAACATAGAGTCAAAAAATGGAGAAATAGTGACCCCTTGATAAACACTACCCGCATCTAATCTAATTCCGAATCCGGAGGCACTCCTATAAGTGGTTATGGTACCATAATCTGGTTTAAAATCGTTGCTTGGATCTTCCGTTGTTATTCTACATTGAAGCGCATATCCATTGATTTTTACGCTGTCCTGATTTCCAATTTTTATCTGCTCATCGCTTAATTTATATCCACCAGCAATGAATACTTGAGTTTTTACAAGATCGATATTGGTAATGATCTCTGTAACGGTATGCTCTACTTGAATTCTTGGATTAACCTCGATAAAAAAGATCTGTCCATCTTCCACTAAAAATTCAACAGTTCCTATATTATTATAGTTTACTGCTCCACATATTTTTAATGCATAATCATACAACTTTTCTTTAGTATCCTGATCTAAGCCTAAAGAAGGAGCAAATTCTATTACCTTTTGATACCTGCGTTGCACCGAACAATCCCGCTCAAATAAGTGCACCATATTACCATGATTATCTGCAACAATTTGTATTTCTATATGCTTTGGATTTTCAACAAATTTCTCAATAAATACGGTATCATCTCCAAAAGCATTTCCAGCTTCTCGTTTAGATTCTGGAAAAGCAGATCTTAATTGCTCTTCATCTCTAATAACACGCATTCCTCTTCCTCCACCTCCGGAAGCAGCTTTTAGCATTACAGGATATCCAATTCTTTTGGCTTCTATTACCGCGGTTTCAATATTATTAAGCTCTTCTTTATTGCTTTCTATAATTGGAACATTATTGGCAACCGCTACTTCTTTAGCTTTTACTTTATCTCCTAAAGATTTTAAAACTGAAACTTTTGGTCCGATAAAAATGATGTCATTATCTTCACAGGCTTGAGCGAATTCAGCATTTTCTGATAAGAAACCATATCCGGGATGAATGGCATCTACACCATTCTTTTTAGCAATTTGAACAATTGCTTTTATATTTAAATAAGGTTTTAGCGGATCGTTGTCTTCACCAATCTGGTAAGATTCATCTGCCTTATAGCGATGGAGAGAATATCTGTCTTCAAAGGTATAAATACCAACCGTCTTAAGACCTATCTCTGTACAAGCCCTAAATATTCTGATGGCAATTTCTCCTCTATTCGCTACTAAAACCTTTTTTATTTTCATTATAAGATGACTATTTATGTTAAAAAAATCAGATTTTGAAAGTTATTAAAATAATAGCTGATTCAAGAATAAATAAACAGGTTAACGGTTAATAAATAGTTAAAAAATAGAATTCGTTAAATAATCCTTATAAAAATTTAACTAAGACCTTCCAAGTCTTCATCTTAAAGGCAAAAGCGCTGATTAATGTAAAATTTAAGCTTAAAAAAAAGATCGAAATAATATTTCGACCTTTTGGTATATTAAGTTATATTATGAGTTATGAATTTTCTTTAGCGCCTACTTTAAATTCGTAAATAAGCTTGATAGAAGCGGCCCAATTATCATTATTCAAACCGTGACGGATACCGGAACTTAGTTCCCACCCACTTTCACAATTATAATTTACTCCAGGCCCTAAATAGGTATTAAATTCTTCTTCGTCTTCTGTATTTAATTCTAGCATTGGATGCCAATATCCTTCCCCATAAACAGCTGCCACATTGTAGATCCAAGAAACTTTTTCATTTTGAAGTTCGGCTCCTGCATTTAGATGAATTTGAGTTTTACCAAACTGAACGCCATAACTTAAGGTTGATTCATACGATGGTTTATCTTCTTCATTTTCCTCCGGAAGAGAGTTTAAAGGAAATTGAGCTTCTACAGATAATGCCATTGAGTTCTTAGCATTATTAAAAAAGCTAAACATAGTTCCTGCCTCTAGTGCATTTATATGATAAGAACCATCTTCAGCTTTATTATGAGAATAGCTATACCCTCCAGATACTTGAAATCCGTCTAAAATACCATATTCCATCTCAAATCCGGCATTATTTCCTATTTCTTCATCGCTTTCAGCATGAAAATAACTTCCTGTTAATTGGATCTCGTTCTTTTCTTGAACATAGACGGAAGTAGAAAATGGAAATTCTTGAATGAGTTGCTTAAAGGTATTTTCTTCTTCTTTTTCTTGAGAATAAGAAGTTAGACTTAAGAGTCCAAAAACAGAAGCAACAACTATTGATTTTAGGTGCTTAGCTTTCATGTAGACCTTTTTTTTACACGAAGGAAAAGAAAATCTATCTAATAAACACCAGCTCATTTTCTTTTTGTGAATACTTTAAGCTAAACTGATAGCCATCGTAATCAAAACCTTTTAAGTCTTCAACCGATTCTACATCTTTATCAATAATATAGCGCACCATAGCCCCTCTGGCCTTTTTAGCGAAGAAGCTTATTACCTTGAGCTTTCCATTCTTAAGATCTTTAAAAACAGGAGTAATTACCTCTGCTTTTAATTTTTTAGTATCTACCGCTTTAAAATACTCGTTGCTTGCAAGATTGATAAAAAGCTCGTCTTTTTCCATCTCCTTGTTCAAACTATCTGTTATTTTCTTTTGCCAAACTTTATATAGATTCTCCTTTCTATCTATTCCAATAGAAGTTCCCATTTCTAGTCTGTAAGGTTGCATAAGATCTAGTGGTCTTAAAACACCATAAAGTCCTGATAGAATTCGTAATTTATTTTGAAGTGAATCCAACTTTTCTGTTGGAATGGTATACGCATCTAAACCTGAATACACATCACCATCAAAAGCATACATTGCCGGGCGCGAATTATCTTTGGTATGTTCTTCCTCAAATTCTTTATATCGTCCGTAATTTAGATCTGCCAGTTTTTCGCTGATACTCATCAATTCCATCAACTCATTTTTGGTTTGGCGAGATAGCTTTTTATTCACCTTTATAGTAGTATCCAAAAACTGAGGTTGTGTTCCTCTTGTAGTTGGGAGTTCACGTTCAAAATCTAAACTTTTTGCGGGGGATAGTACAATTTTCATAGAATGCTTTTAAATAAAAAAATGCTATTAATATGCGTTGCACAAAAATAGCATTGTAAAAGTAAGTTTTCAAGCCTGAAATTTATTCATTTTCAATACGGCTATTGAAGAAAGTTATTTGCATGAGGGATTGAGGCTTTGTTGGAGCTCTCCCGATTTTTTTATCGGGAAGCGACTGCCGAAAGCCAGACCCCAATTTTTATTGGGGGCACGCCCTACTCCTCGTCTATAAAATCTTTCTGGTTCTTGGCATAATTTCGCCATTTCTCGATACACTTGGTCATATCTTCCGGCAATTCTGAATCGAAACTCATCCATTCTTGCGTAACCGGGTGCACAAAACCTAGCGTTTTTGCATGTAGCGCTTGGCGTGGCAAGATCTTGAAACAATTATCTACAAACTGCTTATATTTTGTAAAAGTGGTTCCTTTTAAAATTCTTTCACCTCCATAACGCTCATCATTAAACAAGGTGTGACCAATAAACTTCATGTGAACTCTAATTTGGTGAGTTCTTCCTGTCTCCAATTTACACGAAACCAGCGTGACATACCCAAAACGTTCCAATACTTTAAAATGAGTAACGGCAGGTTTTCCTTCGTCTTCTTGATCTCCAATATAAACAGTGTTCTGCAACCTATTTTTTGGATGTCTACCAATGTTACCTTCTACAATCCCTTCATCTTCCTCAACATTTCCCCAAACAAGGGCCACATATTCTCTGGAGCTCGTTTTTTTGAAAAATTGCTTGGCTAGATGAGTCATCGCAGCTTCTGTCTTGGCAATGACCAAAAGTCCGCTGGTATCTTTATCTATTCTGTGCACTAAACCTGGTCTTTCACTGCTGTTGTTTGGCAGATTATCTATATGAAAGATCAAGGCGTTGATTAAAGTTCCGCTATAATTTCCATGACCGGGATGAACCACCATTCCTGCTGGTTTATTGATCACCATTAAGGCATCATCTTCGTAAACGATGTTTAGAGGAATATCTTCCGGAGTAAGTAAAAACTCATAAGGTGGATGCTCGAACATTACCTGTACTACATCTCCCGGTTTTACTTTATAATTAGATTTTACAACTATACTGTTCACGTATATGTTTCCATCTTTCGCTGCCTTCTGAATTTTATTTCTGGTAGCATTCTCGATGTAATTCATCAAGTATTTATCTACACGTAAAGGTTGTTGCCCTTTATCTGCAGTAAATTTATGGTGTTCGTAAAGATCGTCGTCCTGAGTTTCTAATTCTGGATCTGTATTAGAATTCGTCATTTTCATCTATTTGTGTTGCAGGTTCTTCCACGTTTAAAGTATCATCTTCATCAGTAGAACCTGAATAATATCCGGAGCCATCTCCAAGAACTAAGTCTATAACCGATGTTTTCATCAATTCTGTTCCCGGTTCTACCAATGTTCCTTTATGTCTTAATTCTAAAACCGCATCTTTCGCAATGTCTGGCTTATAAGTTATATCTCCAATAGTAAATCCTAAAGAACGTAAGGTAGGTTCTGCCTGGCGTCTCGTTCTTCTTATAAGGTCTGGAACTTCAATTTTTCTATATCCTGAAGGATTTAAGTTGATGTAAATCTTTCTGTTTTCTTTCACGAATTTTCCAGCAACAGGCACTTGGTCTATCACAGAATATCTTGGATAATCTGGATTGAAATTTGCAGAGTCTAAGATCTCATATCTAAGATCTAACTCATCTAACCTATCTTCTACCTTGTCTAAAGACAGTTTAGCAAGATCTGGAACTTCTATACGTTGATCCTGATTTGTGGAGAATTGTAACCATTGCATGGTTAAAAAAGCAAGTACTACTAGTACAATAACAGCAAGCACCAATTGAATTACAAAGGTCTTGCTAAAGATAAATTTAAATAAGCCCATAGAATATTTATAATACGCAAAGATATAAAAACGCCGGGGTTTTGGTAGCACTCCGGAATAGTCATATTTTTGTAAACGTAAAACAAGCTGTATTATTTAATATGAAGAAAAAAGTTGCCATCGCAATGGGTGGGTTTTCCAGTGAATATCGCATCTCTATTAATAGTGGAAATGTTGTTTATAAAAACTTAGACCGTAATCTATATGAGCCATATAGAGTTCATATTATGCAAAACGAATGGTTTGTAGTTTCAGATAACGACACGCCTTACCCAATAAACCGAAGCAACTTTACTGTGAAAATAGGTGATACTACCATTGCTTTTGATTGTGTTTTTAACACGATACACGGTACTCCTGGCGAAAATGGACTTTTACAAGCCTATTTAAACCTTGTGAAAATCCCTCAAACTTCTTGCGACTTTTACCAAGCAGCTCTTACTTTTAATAAGCGTGATCTAATAAGTGTTATCAAACCCTACGGAATTAAGACTGCAGCTAATTATTTTCTAAATAAAGGAGATGATGTAGATACTAAAGAGATCATCAAAGCAGTAGGATTACCTTGTTTTGTGAAAGCAAATAAAGCGGGAAGCAGTTTTGGGATCACTAAAGTGAAAAAAGAAAATGAGATAGAACAGGCAATTCAAACATCATTTAAAGAAGATGACGAGATCATTATCGAATCTTTTTTGGATGGAACTGAAGTTTCTGTGGGTGTGATTACTTACAAAGGAGAAATATTAGCCTTACCGGTTACAGAGATCGTTTCAGAAAACGAGTTCTTTGATTATGAAGCCAAGTATTTAGGAAAGTCTGAAGAAATAACACCTGCAAGAATTACAGATGAACAAACCGAAAAAGTTCAGGAGCTTGCAAAGCTTATCTACCGAAAGCTAAAAATGAAAGGTTTTACTAGATCTGAATTTATTTTCCATAATAATGAACCTCATTTTATTGAAATGAATACCACGCCAGGATTAAGCGAAGCCAGTATTTTACCTCAACAAGCAGAAAAAGCAGGTATTAGTTTAAAAGAGCTTTTTGGAAGCGCTATAGAAACGGCACTAAAATCTTAATTTCATTAAATTTGAGTAAACTTGGGTGCACTTCGTTTTTTGATGTGTCAATTTAAATAAGAAAAAATAAATCTTAAGCGATGAAAAAAGCGGTCTTCCCTGGATCTTTTGATCCTGTTACTTTAGGACATACAGATATTATAGATAGAGCTTTGCCGCTTTTTGATGAAATTATTCTTGCTATTGGTGTAAATGCCGATAAAAAATATATGTTCTCTTTAGTAGACCGAGTTAAATTCTTAGAAAACACTTATAAGAATGAACCTAAAATAAAAGTAAAAACGTACAAAGGGCTTACCGTAGATTTTTGTAAAACTGAAAATGCTGCTTTTATTTTAAGAGGACTTAGAAATACCGTAGACATGGAATTTGAAAAAACCATAGGTCAAGCAAATTTTAAAATGTCTGGTATAGAAACTTTATTTCTAATTTCTTCTGCGGGCAAAGGTTTTATATCTTCTAGTGTAGTGCGAGATATTAAAAAAAATGGAGGTGATTATTCTTTTATGGTTCCAGAGGCTGTAGAGTAGAATTATTCAATAATCATTGAATTACCATTTAAAATTTATACTTCAAACCAACTCCTCCAAAGTAATTTCTCGGATTTCCTGGGTAATAAGATCTTGGGGCTTGTCCGCCAAAACCTACAGCATTTGGCAAAATGCTAGAAGCATATTTTTCATCTAGTAAATTATTAATTCCTGCATTTAAAGATACATTCCAGTTAGCGCCAAGTTCAAGATTATAGGTTGCTTTAAGATCTAAAAGCTGGTAATTTTCTGAATATGCTGAATTAGCATCATTTAGTGGAATTTCTCCCACAGCGAGATAACTAGTATATACACTAAAGTTTTTCTTGTAGTTAAAATCTAACCCAAGATTCAATGTACTTTTCGGAACTCCGGGTAACTTATTCCCTGAATAATCATTTTCAGAATCTATGAATTCATCAAAGTTGAAAAAATTCCAACTTCCGTTCAAGTAAGGTTTCAAACTGATATTTTCACCTAAATACAAAGCGTAATTTGCTTGAAATTCAATTCCGTTATGATTAGATCTTCCGGCATTCTTTCCCACATACCTATCTTCGGCAATCCGATCTGCAACCAATAAATTCTCAACCTGTATAGAATAAAGACTTACCTGCGTAAATAATGTATTTTTAACCCAACTCCCTTTAAATCCAATTTCATAATTAATCCCGGTTTCAGGCTGCAAATTTGTGTTTATCAAACCTTCTGGGGTTAAAGTTTCTGCCACAGTTGGAGTAGAAAATCCATGACTTATAGATGCATACAGATTCTTAAAATTATTCAACTTATATAATACTGCCAATCTTGGAGAAAAAATTGTCTTAAACCTGTAATCTCCAGATTGATCTACTTCATCACCTTCAAAAAGATCATTTAGAGTGTAACTCGTTGTGTTGATATTAAATCCGGATTCTAAATGCCATTTTTCAGAAAGCTCAAGATTTAGCTGTGCAAAGAAATTGGCATAATTTCTATCCTGTTTGTTTTTATTTAAAACATCTCCTTGAACGCTGCCTAAATCTTCAAAATCTTGATATAAATTCTGAAAATTAGAAACCTCATACCATTCTTTATAATATGCCGCTCCAAAGCTAAGTTCCGACGGCAATGTGAAAATTTCAGATCTTAAATTGAACTTGGTTCTGGCACCTGTCGAGATCCTATTTTCATCTAGAATATCAAAAGGGCGAGGTTCATAGCCATCTCTAAAATTTACAAATACGCTGGTGGTATTTTCCAAATCCTCAGAAAAAGAATGATTATATGAAACTCCAAAAAGTCCACGATCGTAAGATTCATAACCTTTCGCCGCTTGCCAAGTATATGCTGCGGAAGTTGGAGAATTTGTAAACGTTTCGTAATTAATTGAACTCGGGATATATGCTTTTAAATGTGTGAAATTTGCAAGTATATTTAGCTGATCTTTTTCACTTGTCTTTACACTGAAATTTACCAAACCAGATTTACGTTCATAATTGCCATTTTCTCTGTAACCATCAGATCTTAAATCGCTAAAATGAGCAAAAACTGAAGTCTTCTGAGAACCAATATTAGCTGAAATGGTATTTTTCATCAAATTATAACTTCCAATAAGGCTTTCTACTTTCAAATTTGTTCCTTTATTTCTGGCATCTTTGGCATACAAATTTACAGCACCGCCTAAACCTGCTCCATACATACTTGATATTGGCCCTTTAATTATTTCCATACTAGAGATGGTTTCAGGATCAAAATCATCTAAAGTTAACTCACCTTCCGCCGTGGTTAATGGAATTCCTTCAAAATATGCTTGAATCTTATTGGTACTATATTGAGATCTGCTTCCAATTCCGCGAATATTTAATTTTGTTGTATTTAAGGCTCCTTGATTCACATAAATTCCCGGAACTTGATTAAAAACAAGTGATAGATTGGAAGCATCAATTCTCTCTAGATCATGTTCAGAGATTATGTTTACAGAGGCAGGAAGCTCTTTAATTTTAGTGGAAATCAAAGAACTTCTCACCAAAACTTCAGCAAGAGATTCTGAATCTGAGCTTAAATAAATAACATTATCATTTTCTTTTAAATTTACTTGAAGAACTTGATAATTCAATGCTTTAATATGTACCTCAGTTGGTAATAGTCGTTTTTCAATTTCAAAAACCCCAACAGCATTAGTTATAGCCAATAAATTATCAAGCCTATCAAAAACAGTTGCGTTTTCAATAGGCTTGAAATTATTTAAATCTAATATTTTAAATTCAACTTTTTGTGCTTGAATCGAAATACAAGTCAGCAAAAAACTAAATAGAATAAATTTTTCTCTCAAGATATTAGTTCTCTGCAGACACTCTCCAAACAATTCCGGAGTCATCATCATTTACTAAAAGCGAACCATCGGGTAACGTTGTAACTCCAACAGGTCTTCCATACACTTCTTCGCTTGCATCATAAGCAATAAAACCGGTTAAGAAATCTTCAGGTTGCCCAGGTTTTCCATCTTCAAAAGGAATAAAAACTACTTTATATCCTGAAAATGGTTGTCTATTCCATGACCCATGTTGCCCTACAAATGCACCATTCTTATATTTTGCAGGAAATTGATCTGATTTATAAAAAGTAAATCCAAGAGAAGCGGTATGAGGTCCCACCGGAACATCTGGAATTAAAGCTTTTTCTACAAGATCTGAATGTGGATCGTCTTCCCATCTTGGGTCTTTTAGGTTACCATAATACGAATATGGCCATCCATACCATCCGCCTTCTTTTACGCTAGTTACGTAATCTGGAACTAGATTATCCCCAAGCTTATCTCTCTCATTTACAGCAGTCCATAACTCTTCGGTAACAGGATTCCAGTCCATTCCTACCGGATTTCTAATTCCGCTAGCGTAAATTTTTTCTCCAGATCCATCAAGATTCACCTCAAGAATAGCAGCTCTACGAATTTCTTTATCCATTCCATATTCTCCGGCATTACTTGCAGAACCTACAGAAATATAAATCTTAGATGCATCTTTATTGGTAATGATATTTCTTGTCCAATGATTATTGTAACCACCAGCAGGAAGGTCTACTAATTTTTCACCTTTAGCTGTAATTTCCAAGGCATCCTGAGTATATGGATATCTATAAAGACCATCTGTATTGGCTACATAAAAATAATTATCTATTACTAACATCCCAAAAGGAGAATTTAGATCTTCCATAAATATTTTACGAGTATCCGGAATTCCGTCTTGATCTTTGTCCCTCAATATTGTAATTCTATTGGCACTATTTCTAGTATCACTCTCTACTACAAAGATGTCGTTATTTGGAGCGACATAGGTCCATCTTGGACTTTTAAAACCATCTGCAAAACGTTCTACTTTAAAACCTTCAGGCGCTTTTGGAGTTATTCCTTCTGGCCAGTTAACATGCTTGCTTACCTTGGCTACAGATTTTGATGCGTAGGGAGCAGGTAATTCCAATTCCCCTATTTGCGTCATTACTTTATCATATGACTGCTTTCCAAGCTCTGCCTTTCTTTCTTCTGATAGCTCTTTTACTTGTGCATTCAGTTGAAAAATAGAGGCTAAAAATAGACTGCTTAGTATCAATTTTTTCATATATCTTCAATTTTTGATAAATATAATCCTTCACTCAGGCTACTAAAAATAATAGTATTAGATTAAGTTTACTTTAACTATTTGCTAACCAAAATTTTGAAATTTATTTGTTTTGGCGACCTTAACTGTTTTGAGTAAGTTTACATCTTTAATTGGCTTGTCTTTTATGAGAAATATATTAATAGCACTATTTGCAGTAGTTTGCCTTTCTTCTTGTGACTTATCAAAATATAAATTGGTAAAAGAATACGATCTTGAAACAAGATTTGAGAAATCTCAAGGTACTGAAACCGCTACTTATTCTGAAGTTGTAGCTTTTTACGATCAATTACAAGAAGCATATCCCACCATTCAAGTTAAAGAACACGGACTTACAGACAGTGGGGAGCCTTTAAGATTGGTCTTATTTAGCCCTTCTGAAGATTTTGATATTGAAAACTTAAGAGAAAATAATACAATTATCTTAATCAACAATGGCATCCATCCTGGAGAAAGCGATGGAATTGATGCTACCATGATGCTTTTTAGAGATCTTGCTCAAGATTCCATTCGCGTTCCAAAAAATACCATCTTAGCAACCATCCCTGTTTATAATATAGGTGGCGCACTTAATAGAAATACAACAAGTAGAACCAATCAAAACGGACCTTTATCCTACGGATTTAGAGGAAATGCTCGCAACTACGATTTAAACAGAGATTTTATAAAAGCAGACACCAAGAACACTAGAAGCTTTGCAGAGATCTTTCATAATTTGAATCCAGATATTTTTGTGGATACTCATGTAAGTAATGGTGCAGACTATCAATATACTCTTACTCACCTTTTTACCCAACATGATAAACTTGGAGGAGAATTAGGAGATTATTTAAACGATACTATGATGCCTTCACTTAAAGCTTCTTTATGGGAACATGATTGGGAGATTACACCTTATGTAAATGTTTTTAATGAGGTTCCTGAAAAAGGATTTGTTCAGTTTATGGACACTCCAAGATATTCTACCGGTTATACCACATTATGGAACACTCTAGGACTGATGATTGAAACGCATATGCTTAAACCTTATAAGAAAAGGGTAAATGGTACTTATAGAGCATTACAGTCTATAATGGATATCGCAGAAAGAGATAGAGCACAAATTAAAGATCTTAGAGACCGGGCAGACAGAAAATATTTAACTGAAAGATGGTATCCAACCAATTATAAAGTAGATAGCAGCAACATCTCTAAACTTCAGTTTAAAGGATTTGAAGGCGAAGTAATTAACAGTGCGGTTACCAATTCTAAAAGACTTAAATACGACCGCAAGAAGCCTTTCACTAAAGAAACAGATTATTATAATAATTTTATTGCTACAGAAAAAATAGAGATTCCAAGAGCATACGTTATTCCGCAGGGTTGGTGGAATGTGATAGACATTCTAAAAACCAATAACGTGGAAATGCAGCAATTTAAAAGAGATACCACGCTTTATGTTGAAAAATATAGAATAGAAGATTATAAAACGGCAAGCAATGCATACGAGGGACATTATCCTCACACAAATACCTCAGTCTCTATTTCTAATGACAGCATTAGATTTAGAAAAGGAGATTTTTACATCTCCACCTTTCAACCTGCAGTTCGATATTTAATAGAAACCTTAGAACCAACTACTGTAGATTCTTTTTTTAACTGGAATTTCTTTGATAGCATCCTGCAGCAAAAAGAAGGTTTCTCTCCATACGTTTTTGAAGATATCGCACAAAATATGTTAGCTAACGATGCAGCGTTAAAAGAAGAATTTATTCAGAAGCAAAAATCTGATAAAGAATTTGCCCAAGACAGCATGATGCAACTAGATTGGTTGCACAAGAAATCTAAGAATTATGAAGCAGCACATTTAAGCTACCCTGTCTTTAGGGTGAGTCGTTAAATATTCTTTTGGAAATAAAAGCTTAATGTTTGCGTACGATTTTGTGAGCGCTTTTTGAGATTTCGCAAAATTCTTCCATTTTACTTTCTTGATCCCTTCTGCATTTTCAGGCACTAATTCGCCTTTAAAAGTAGAATGCATTTCGTACCAATGGGTAACTTTTAACTTATATTTTTCTTTTCGTTTAAAGATGTGATAAGTTTTACGCAAAAATCTGGTGATCTCTAAATCTTGAACACCGGTTTCTTCCATTACCTCTCTAATAGCAGATTCTTCGAGAGTTTCATTTTTTTCAGTCTTCCCTTTTGGTAAATCCCAACGCTTGTTTCTATAAATAAAAAGAATCTCTTTATTATCGTTAAAAACCATTCCGCCGGCCGCAGTTACAACAGGTAACTTCTTAAGAAGATGCTTAAAAAGTTTCTCTTCATTGTCGTGATATAGATTCACGTACAACAATTCTCCATCATTAATTTTCTCGATTATAGATTTCAATTTCACCGTTTTAATGGGAAAAGAAGTATAATTATCACCAATATCCTTTTTAGTAGATAGAATAATTGGAATATCATTTACAAAAACTTTATACATTTGCAGTATGATTTTAAATAAAGAAACAGCAATTAAAACTGCCGAATTGCTTTTGCAAATTAAAGCAATTAAATTAGAACCACAACATCCCTTTACGTGGGCAAGTGGATGGAAGTCTCCAATCTATTGCGACAATAGAATTGTACTTTCCTACCCTCCTATCAGAAATTACATTAGAGAGAATTTTGCCAGACAAATTGAAGAATTATATGGTAAACCTGATGTTATTGCTGGTGTGGCTACAGGTGCTATAGGAATAGGAATGTTGGTGGCAGAGATCATGAATCTTCCTTTTGTGTATGTTAGACCAGAAGCAAAAGGCCATGGTAGAAAGAACCAAATTGAAGGTCAATTAGAAAACGGACAAACCGTAGTAGTAATAGAAGACCTTGTAAGTACCGGGAATAGCAGTTTAAATGCTATAAAGGCACTTAAAGAAGCTAATGTTACCATTAAAGGTATGCTTTCCATATTTACCTATGGATTTAAGATTGCTGAAGACAACTTTAAAAAAGAACATATAGATTTTTATTCTCTGAGCAGTTACGATCAGTTAATAGATACCGCATTAAAAACAAACTATATTAACGCTACTGAAGCCGAAACGTTGAAAAAATGGCGTCAGGATCCTAGCAACTGGAAACCATAAAATGAATTTAGAAAGCCCAAAAGTAAGCACAAGAAAAAATCAGCAAGAGATGTTTGATTTTCTTAGTAATGTGGAAAATTACAAACAGATCATGCCTGAAAATATGGAGAAATTTGAAGTTAGATCTTCAGACACCTTCCTGTTTTCTTTAAAAGGAATGCCAGATATCGCTTTACAAATTAAAGAAACTAAAGAACCAGAATTGGTTGTTTTAGGTTCCACTTCAGATAAATTTGATTTTACCTTGGAAGCAAATATTGAGCCTGCCGTAGACGGTAGTAATGTTCAGCTTTTCTTCAATGGAAAGTTTAATGCAATGATGGCTATGATGGTAAAAGGGCCATTAACAAAATTCATCAACGTACTTAGCGAAAATATAAGCAAGCTTTAATACAGCAATTTGAGTTCTTTGAGCTCAAAAGTACGAATCTCCTCATCCTCCACTTGTACTTTTAGAAGTCCGGTGGAGGTTATTCCCAAAATAATTCCGGTTAAATATTCGCCGGAAGGAAATTGAAAGGTAGAAACTTTATCTTTTCTAAACAGCAAAGCTTCATATTCAGTAAAAATCTTTTCAGAAGTTCCAGTTTTCAAACTTTTGAGCATCACTTCCAATTCATCTAATATATATTTTAAAACTTCCTCTGTTTCAAAATCATTTCCTGAAATCAATTTTAAAGAAGACGCTTGCGGGAGATCTTCAAAATATTTTTGATTTACATTTAGTCCAATTCCAATAACGGCAGCTCCAATTCTGCCATTCACCAAAATATTTTCAATTAAAATTCCGCCAATTTTATAGTTTGCTGCCAATATGTCGTTGGGCCACTTTAATTTCAGAGAAAATATATTGAGTTTATTTAGCGCTTTAATCACTGCAATACCTACAGCTGCACTTATCATAAATTGTTTCTGAATATCAACCTCGGGATCTGGATAAATAACACTAAAAGTAAGATTCTCACCCGCATTAGAAACCCAACCGGCACCGCGCTGTCCACGACCTGCAGTTTGCTCGAATGCTGTTATACAAACAGGTTTTTTATTTTTATTTGATTGATACCATTCCCTTGCTAAAGAATTGGTAGATTGGGTGGCACTAACTTTGATAATACGCATATAGTAAGTGGACTTGAAATAGGAGTTAAATGTTCTGTTAACAGTCCCTTAAAAAGACTAAAAAGTAATAACTTTGCGTAAAGAAATAAATTTAATGGCAAATAAAGAAACGAACAACGATCAACTTATAGCTCAAATATTAAAAGGAATAGAAGAAGTTAAAGGAAACGACATTGATATTCTTGATCTTAGAGAAATAGAAAATACCGTTTGTGACTATTTTATTATCTGCAATGGTACTTCCAACACACAGGTAAACGCCATAGTAAACTCCGTACAAAAAACCGTTAGTAAAGCACTACAAGATAAGCCTTGGCACATTGAAGGAAGTGAAAATGCCGAATGGGTACTGATGGATTATGTTAATGTAGTTGTACATGTTTTCCAAAAACATATTAGAGAATACTATGACATTGAAAGTCTATGGGGAGATGCGAAGACAACCTCAATTCAAACAAATTATTAAAAATTAATTAAGTAAGAATGGCGAAGAAGCAACCAAATAAAAAAGTTGAACCTAAGAAACCTAAATTTAGTGCTTACTGGATTTATGCAGCTATTATCATCATATTTATAGGCCTTAATTATTTTGGAGGAGGAGGATTTTCTGAACCTTCAAAAACGAATCCTGCAGAGTTTGAAACTTTCTTGAAAGATGGCGACGTTAAAAAAGTTGTTATTGTAAATAGAAATCAGGCTAACGTATATTTAACTAAAGAAGCTCAAAATAAAGATATTCATAAAAAAGCTACTGAACATGAGCTTTTTGAAACAGGAGAAGCACCTGCATATAGCTTTGAATTTGGAGATCTTCAGAATTTTGAAAACAAGATTCAAGGTATAAAAACCGAATATAATTTAGATACTATTGTAACCTACAATACCCAAACCAATGTTTGGGGAGATATTTTACTTACTCTTTTACCATTTATTCTAATTATTGGAATCTGGATCTTCATTATGAGAAAAATGAGTTCTGGTGGTAGTGGCGGTCCTGGAGGACAGATCTTTAATATTGGGAAATCCAAAGCGAAATTATTCGATCAAAATACCGATGTTAAAACATCTTTTAAAGATGTTGCAGGATTAGAAGGTGCAAAAGAAGAAATTCAAGAGATTGTAGATTTCTTGAAAACTCCAGAAAAATACACCGCATTAGGTGGTAAGATTCCTAAAGGAGCCTTATTAGTAGGACCTCCGGGAACCGGTAAAACCTTACTAGCAAAAGCTGTTGCCGGAGAAGCAAAAGTTCCGTTTTTCTCTCTGTCAGGTTCAGATTTTGTTGAAATGTTTGTAGGAGTTGGTGCTTCCAGAGTGCGTGACTTATTTAAACAAGCAAAAGATAAATCTCCTTCTATTATTTTTATTGATGAGATTGATGCTATTGGTAGAGCTAGAGGAAAAAATAACATGTCTGGATCTAACGATGAGCGTGAAAACACTTTGAATCAGCTTTTAACCGAGATGGATGGTTTTGGGACTAACACCAATGTGATCGTGATTGCTGCAACCAACCGTGCAGATGTATTAGATAAAGCTTTAATGCGTGCAGGAAGATTTGACCGTCAGATTTACGTAGATCTTCCAGATGTTAGAGAGCGTAAAGAGATATTTGAAGTTCACCTTCGTCCAATTAAAAAAGTGGCAGATGAACTGGATATCGATTTTCTTGCGAAACAAACTCCTGGTTTTTCTGGAGCAGATATTGCAAACGTTTGTAATGAGGCGGCTCTTATTGCTGCGAGAAAAGGAAATAAAGCTGTTGGGAAACAAGATTTCCTAGATGCTGTAGATAGAATAGTTGGTGGTCTAGAAAAGAAAAATAAGATCATTACTCCAGATGAGAAAAAAGCAATTGCTTATCACGAAGCTGGACACGCTACCGCAAGTTGGATGCTAGAACATGCAGCACCTTTAGTAAAAGTAACCATAGTGCCTAGAGGTCAATCTTTAGGAGCAGCATGGTACTTACCAGAAGAAAGGTTAATCGTGCACCCAGAACAGATGTTAGATGAAATGTGTGCCGCTTTAGGAGGTAGAGCTGCAGAGAAAGTTATTTTTAACCGAATTTCTACAGGAGCATTGAGCGATCTTGAAAAAGTCACCAAACAAGCTCGTGCTATGGTTACTATCTATGGATTGAATGATAAGATAGGTAATCTTACCTTTTACGATTCCACAGGGCAGAGTGAATATAACTTTAGCAAACCCTATAGTGAGAAAACTGCTGAACTTATAGATAAAGAAGTTTCAAATTTAATTGAAACTCAATATCAAAGAGCTATCGACTTGCTTGAAACTAATAAAGATAAATTATCTCAATTAGCAAATATCCTATTAGAGAAAGAAGTAATCTTTAAAGATGATCTTCAGAAGATCTTCGGAAATAGACCTTTTCCTGAAAAAGAAGAAGTTCCATTAATTTCTAATAAATCTACCGAAGAATCATTTCCTTCAGAAGACAAAGAAATTCCTGAAGACACTTCTATTAATAATTAATTTTATTATCTAAAGTAAAAAGTCTTAATTTGATATAACGTTAAATTAAGATTTTTTACCTTTGGATGTAAGGTACTTTAAATAATCCCCAAATCTCATTATGAGTCTATTTAGAAAATTTCTAAATCCTAAATCTAAATCAGACAAAGGTCAGGACATTCCCGAGAATGCTGATCGAGGGAAATATATGCCTGATGTTAAACTTCCTACCGACGAGCGCTTTATGCTTAATTTCAAAAATAACGGCGGGAAATTTTTATACTGTGAAAATGATGAGGAGGTACAACAAGCCTTTGACAATATTCTTTTAGAGAATGATTGGTATGAAAAGGAAACTTGTTGTTTTGATCCAAACTTAATCCAGAAGTTCGATCAATTCAATTTAGACTTTAATAAATCGGGAAATTCTGATTTTTTTCTTTCAACTTGCGAATATCTTATAGCAAATGATGGTTCAATTTTAATTTCTTCTAATCAAATTAAGGAAGCTAAACTTAATGATTTACCTTTAAATTTCGTTGTCTTAGCCTCTACTAGTCAATTAGTTGACACTATAGGAGAAGGACTTCGAGGAATTAAATTTAACAACAAAGAGCGCATTCCTTCCAACATTACCACCATAAAAAGTTTCGGAACTCAAACAGAAGAAGATTTTATGAGCTATGGAAGTAGCACAAAAAACCTATATTTGCTGCTTAGGGAAGACCTGTAATTTATGAAGGAATCTATTATTCGAACTGTATCTGGATTATTGTATATATCCATATTGGTAGTTTCCATACTCTCATCAGAGCTTATTTTTATTTCCTTATTCTTTGTTTTAGGTTTTGTTTGTTTACTAGAATTGGAAAAATTATTGCATTTAAAAAGCTATGCTATCTATGCATTGCATGCAATGATCTTTTATCTTTTTAGCTTTTTAAAATTTAATGCCAATGCTACTCTTTTATTATTGTGCATTACCATTTTTGTAAATCTATTTCTTATTAAAGATTTACTTTTTATAAGAACCATTCCTGTTTTTGAAAAGAAAAAATACGTAATACTTATATTTTACCTTACTTCTTCTATTGTTTTTCTAACACTCATTCCTACCTATACCGGAATTTTTAATCCGCAAATTATAGTGGGAGTATTTGTACTTATCTGGATCAATGATACTTTTGCTTATATTACAGGGAAGAATTTTGGTAAGAATAAATTATATGAAAGAATTTCACCTAATAAAACTGTTGAAGGATTTATTGGCGGAATGGTATTTAGCTGTATAGGCGGATACTGCATTTTTTATTTTACACACTACCTCAATTTTCAGTTCTGGTTGGGATTAGCCATTATATTGAGTATTTTTGGAACCTTGGGAGATCTAATCCAATCTAAGTTTAAAAGACAAGCAGGTGTAAAAGATAGTGGTAAATTAATGCCGGGTCATGGCGGTTTATTTGACCGTTTAGACAGCATTATTTTCTCTAGCCCTTTTGTATATGCTTATTTATTAATAATAAATCATGTTTCATAAAGAAGGATATAAAATAATGACTATTGCTGCAGTTCTCTTAATTGCAGTAAATGTAGTGTCATACTTAACAATTAATACCTATTGGGTAAAATTTGCCATACTTGCAGTAAGTATATTGCTCTTCTTATTGGTAATTCAATTCTTTAGAAATCCAAGTCGACCAACTATTTTAGACAATGCGAATGCTGTTTCTCCTGTAGACGGTAAAGTAGTGGTGATTGAAGAGGTTTTCGAAAAAGAATATTTTAAAGATAAACGTCTACAAATATCCATTTTTATGTCTCCTGTAAACGTTCACGTTACAAGACATCCTGTTGGAGGAATCGTAAAATTCAGCAAATATCATCCTGGAAAATTTTTGGTTGCATGGCATCCAAAATCTAGTGAAGAAAATGAGCGAACTACAGTAGTTGTAGAAAATCCTGTAATGGGAGAAGTTTTATATAGACAAATTGCCGGTGCTATGGCAAAACGAATTGTAAACTACGCTAAAGAAGGTGAAGAAGTTACGCAAGGAAGCGATAGCGGATTTATTAAGTTTGGCTCTAGGGTAGATGTATTTTTACCACTAAACACCAAAGTTAAGGTAAAACTGAATGATAAGGTTAAAGGCGGAGTTTCTGTAATTGCCTCAATTTAACTAATTAAGATGTCAGACATTTTGGATCAAAGATTTTTAAAGGCTTACGATATAGCTTGTAACACAACAGATAAATTTCCACCAGATATCATGTTGCATTTTTATGCATATTATAAAAGAGCCACACAAAAGAATGGCTTTTATGTTCCTCGTGCAGATGAAGATGTAAGAAGTGGGTTTAAGGCAAATGCCATGCTTCAGGTTGAGAATCTATCTCCCATAGAAGCAAAAACAAAATATATAGAAATGGTTGAAAAATATATAGGGGAAGTTTAAACTTCCCCTAATTGTTATTTTAAGATTCTATTTTTATTAAGAGTTCTAGTTTAAAGCTTGAAGACTTGCTTTAAGAGTTTCAATTTTAGCTTGAGCATCTGCTTGCTTTGCTTTCTCTACTGCCACGACACTTTCTGGTGCATTACTTACAAAACGCTCATTGGAAAGCTTCTTTTCAACAGATTTTAAGAATCCTTCAGTATATTTTAATTCTTCGTTCAGCTTTTCAATTTCAGCCTCCACATCTATAGCTCCTTCAATAGGTATAAAATATTCATTTGATTTTACACGGAAGGATAAGGTTCCTTCCACTTGCTTATCTACATATTGCAATTTGGAAACATTCCCTAATTTCTCTATTACTGCATTAAAGGTAGTTGAAGAGTTTTCATTATTTAAAATATCTAGAGCTATCTGATCTTTAAAAGAAATGTTCTTAGCTTTTCTAATGTTTCTTATACCTGCAATAACTTCAGAAGCGATTGCAAATTCATTGATAATTTTTTGATCTACCTCAACAGCTTCCGGCCATTTAGAAATTATAAGTGCATCTTCTTTAGTTCTACCCTTTAGTTGTTGCCAAATCTCTTCAGAAATAAATGGTACAAAGGGATGAAGTATCTTTAGATTATCTTCTAGAATTGAAATAATCTCATCATATGTTTTCCTGTCAATAGCTTCACCAAAAGTTGGTTTTACCATTTCAAGTAACCAAGAACAATAATCGTCCCATACCAATTTATAGGTAGACATGAGTGCATCGCTAATTCTATATTTAGAATAATGATCTTCAATTTCGGCAAGCACCTTAGCAAATTTAGATTTATACCAAGCTATAGCCACTTTAGAAGCCTCGTGCTGCTCTTTCTCTTCATCTACCTCCCAACTATTGATCAACTTAAAAGAGTTCCATATCTTGTTTACAAAACCGCTTCCTTGTTTGCAAAGATCTTCATCAAACATTAAATCGTTTCCAGCAGGAGAACTTAATAACATTCCAACTCTAACTCCATCTGCCCCATATTGACCAATAAGGTCTAATGGATCTGGCGAATTACCAAGAGACTTGGACATTTTACGTCTTTGCTTATCTCTTACAATTCCAGTTAGATATACATTTGTAAAAGGTTTCTCCCCTCTATACTCATAACCGGCAATGATCATTCTGGCTACCCAGAAAAATAAGATTTCCGGTGCAGTAACAAGATCGTTGGTTGGATAATAGTAATTGATCTCTTTATTATCTGGCTCTAAGATTCCATTAAAAACACTCATTGGCCATAACCAAGAAGAAAACCAAGTATCTAAGGCATCTTCATCTTGTTTAAGATCTGAAATCTTTAACGCTGACTTTCCTGTTTTTTTGATCGCTTTTTCTAAAGCGCTTTCCATAGTTTCTGCAACTACAAAATCTTCTTTTCCATCTCCATAGAAAAATGCAGGAATTTGTTGCCCCCACCATAATTGGCGAGAGATATTCCAATCACGAACGTTTTCCATCCAATGCCTGTAAGTATTTACAAACTTCTCCGGCACAAGATTCACTTCTTTTTCCAGCACAGCATCTAATGCAGGTTGCGCTAAGTCTTTCATTTTTAAGAACCACTGATCGCTCAATTTCGGTTCTATAACAGCACCAGTTCTTTCACTGGTTCCCACTTTATTTATATGTGTTTCGGTTTTCACCAAAATACCTAATCCTTCTAATTCTTTTACTATAGCTTTTCTAGCATCAAATCTATCCATTCCCTCATAATGCATTCCGAAGGAATTTAAAGAAGCGTCATCATTTAGAATATCGATAACTTCCAAATTATGCTTTTCTCCTAAAATTTTATCATTTTCATCATGCGCAGGAGTCACTTTTAAACAACCAGTTCCAAATTCAATATCTACATATTCATCTTCTATAATTGGAATCACTCTGTTTACTAAAGGCACAATAGCTTTCTTTCCTTTTAGGTGTGCAAAACGTTCATCATTGGGATTGATGCAAATAGCAGTATCCCCTAAGATAGTTTCTGGCCTTGTAGTAGCAATGGTAACAACTTCTTCACTACCTTCTATTTTATACTGAAGATAATATAGATTTCCTTGTTTTTCCTGATAGATCACCTCTTCATCGGAAAGGGTAGTTTTAGCTTCAGGATCCCAATTAACCATTCTATAACCCCTATAGATCATTCCTTTTTCATAAAGATCTACGAAAACCTTTATTACAGAGGCAGACATATTTTCATCCATCGTAAATTTGGTACGCTCCCAATCACATGAAGCACCAAGCTTCTTAAGTTGTTCTAAAATGATACCACCGTGCTTATGCGTCCAATCCCAAGCATGCTCCAAAAACTCTTCTCTACTTAGATCATTTTTATTGATCCCTTCAGCCTTAAGTTTTGCAACAACTTTTGCTTCTGTTGCAATAGAAGCATGATCTGTTCCCGGCACCCAACAGGCATTAAATCCTTTAAGCCTAGCTCTTCTAATAAGCACATCTTGAATGGTATTATTCAACATATGCCCCATGTGCAATACTCCAGTAACATTAGGCGGCGGAATTACAATGGTATACGGTGTTCTTTCGTCTACTTCAGAATGAAAATAACCGTTTTCCATCCAGTACTTATACCACTTGTCTTCAACCTGTTTTGAATCGTATTTTTGAGCTACTGCCATCTTTGGTCTAATTTTTGAAAATATGTGCAAAAGTACTTATAAGTTGAGGATTATAAAAGAAGTTGTTTTGCTTATATATTTTTGATTTAAGCTTAAACCCTTTACCTTTACTAAACAAAATCTAAGAATTATGAAAACGTATGTTTCAATTTTAATAGTGATGCTGGTTGGTCTTGGAACCATTACAGCACAAAATGCACCTAGATTTGAATTTAAAGCTGAAGTTATTGACTTTGGAGATATTCAACAAGGTAGCGATGGAACGCGTGTATTCCAATTCAAGAACATTGGAGACACTCCTTTAACAATAGAAAATGTTTATTCCAGTTGCGGATGTACCGTACCTACATGGACGAAGACTGCAATAGCACCGGGAAAAAGCGGAGAGGTTAAAGTTAAATATGATACATCTATAGTAGGTCCAATTAGAAGAACGATCACCATTTATTCCAACGCCGATGAATCACCAAAGGCAATTAAAATAAAAGGTAGAGTATTAGAACCTACCAACTAATAGCAATTTAAAAAACTCCCTAAATCGAGGGAGTTTTTTTATAACATCCTTTTAAGATTAAAGCTGATGGTTGTTTTTAGAAGACCTCTCTGAATTTTAAGTCTAATTTTTTTTCCTTCTTCTGAACTTAAAATTTGACTAATTTCATACAGATTATACTCATAAGAAGACTTTTTATTAATCTCCAAAACAATATCATCCTTTTTCAACCCAGCTAATGCTGCAGGAGAATCTGGCCGAACTTCTACAATTACATATTTAGGCTCTAACTTGAATTTTACCTTCACCGTACTTTCAAAAATAACAATCCCTTGTTCTGAATGATCTTTACTTTGAAAACCTTCTGCTGTATTAGGTGAGGATCGTTTAACCACTTGATATCCATCATGAGCAACAACAATTCCGCTCATATTGTATTCAAAAGATTTACCAAAATCTCGATTTGATTTTAAACTCATCCTATTACGAGAATAATCAAAAATTACATCGAATCTTTTCAAAATACTCGCTCCAATACTGCCATTTCGCTTTATATCGTTTTTAATCCCGATGGTATATATTGAATCTGGAAAACTGGCAGTTACTTTTTCAAATTCATATTTCCCTAAGTTAAATTTATCAACTCGGCTTCTCGCACCATATACGCTACCGCCCATTCCGTAACCTAAAAAATCATCAAAATGCTTTTCAGGCAAAGTAATTCCCTCCTCTTCATTCTTAAAAATCCAAAGTGCATCTCCAGAACCACTATCAATCAAATAACTCAATAATCGCTGTTTACCATTTATAGAGGTAACGGCTTCTATATGCGGTTTATTCTTAGAAAAATAGATAGGCAATTCTTCGCATCTTCTACATCTTTTTGGAGAATAACGATCTTTATTATAAACCGTAAGTTTTTCTTTTTGATAATCAAATTCCAAAACAAAATTTTTAAAATAATCGTAACCAATTATTCCATTAACCGCTATCCCAAGTCTATTAGATAGATTCATAGTATGATCAAATGAAATGTAAATCGTGAGATTATTTGAATATGAATCTCCAATTCTAATAGTGTTTTCTGTAGATTTTAAGGCTCTTATAGGTTCCCCTTCCCCCATTCCACGAAGATAGATCACACTGGTATTTTCCATTTGCAGTGAATCTTCTTTATCTAAACTGAACAATATGGTAGAATCTACTCCAGTATCCAACAAAAAAGATAGCTCAACCCCATTAAGTTGTACTGGAATAATAACTAACCCACTTATCAATTGAAAAGGAAGCTCGAATTTAGATTGATCGCTATCAATTTTAAAATTATTCTGAGCTATACTAATCCCCAGTAGGGATAAAAAAATTATCAAAAAACAGATCGCTTTTTTCAATTTTTATTTCAAATTACAAAAAATCCTGTGATAATTGATATTTATAAGGATTAGAATCTGCTTTAAATTTTGCATTTTTGCACTGAAAAAATTTTACAATATGCCTACAATTTCAGCCAAAGGTCATTCTATGCCAGAATCGCCGATAAGAAAATTAGTACCATTTGCAGAAGCTGCAACAAAAAAAGGAAGAAAGATTTATCAGTTGAACATTGGTCAACCAGATATCAAGACTCCAAAAGTAGCTTTAGATGCCGTTAGAAACCATGACATTGAAGTGCTATCTTATAGCCATTCTGCCGGGTTTGCAGAATATAGAAACAAGCTTGCCAACTATTACAATCAAAAAGATATACCTGTAGATGGAGAAGATATTATAATTACCACCGGTGGATCTGAAGCTTTAATGTTTGCCATGGGAAGTATTGCAGATGCTGGTGATGAGATTATTATACCAGAGCCATTCTATGCAAACTATAACGGATTTGCTACAGCGTCTGGTGTTAAAATTGTTCCAGTGGAATCTAAGATTGAAGATAACTTTGCACTGCCTCCTATTTCAGAATTTGAAAAACTTATTACCAATAAGACTAAGGCTATTTTAATTTGTAACCCTGGTAATCCAACCGGATATTTATACACACAAGAAGAAGTTAAGCAACTGGCAGAAATTGCTTTGAAGCATGATATCTTTTTAGTTTCTGATGAAGTCTATAGAGAATTCACCTATGATGGCGCAGAACATTTCTCAATAATGAGCCTTCCTGAACTACATAATCACGCTATCATGATAGACTCTGTATCTAAAAGATATAGTATGTGTGGAGCTAGAATTGGATGCTTAGTTTCAAAAAATAAAGAGGTTATTCAAACTGCAATGAAATTTGCTCAAGCACGTTTAAGCCCTCCTACTTTTGAACAAATTGCAAGTGAAGCCGCTCTTGAAACTCCTCAAAGTTATTTTGATGATGTTATAGAAGAATATTCTACTAGAAGGAATATCTTGATAGATGGATTAAAATCTATAGATGGTGTTACAGTGGCTGTTCCTAAAGGAGCTTTTTATTGTATTGCTGAATTGCCAGTAGAAAATGCAGATAATTTTGCGCGATGGTTATTGGAAGATTTTCAATTAGACAATGAGACGATTATGGTTGCTCCTGCTGCCGGTTTTTATTCTACACCAAATACAGGACTTAATCAAGTAAGGATTGCTTATGTCTTGAAAAAAGAAAATTTAGAAAGAGCTATAGAAATACTTAAAGCTGCTTTAAAAGAATACAACAAATAGACGAATGAAATTGTCTGAAAATTTCTCTTTAAAGACCTATAATACGTTTGGCATAGATGTAAATGCACGCAAATTTATTGCTGTTTCTACTATAGAGGAGCTAAAATTAGTTCTTAAACAAAATTATGCTGAAGACTTATTCATTTTAGGTGGCGGCAGCAACATGCTTCTTACAAAAGATGTTGATGCTACCGTATTGCACATCAACTTAAAAGGAAAAACACTTAAAGATGAAACTGATGATCATGTATTAGTAGAAGCCAAATCCGGTGAAAACTGGCATGAATTTGTTCTATACACCTTACAACATAATTGGGGCGGACTTGAAAATTTATCGCTCATACCTGGAAATATTGGAACTTCTCCCATACAAAATATTGGAGCTTATGGAGTTGAGTTAAAAGACTCCTTTTACTCTTGTAAAGTTATAGACATTCAAACATTGGATGAAAAAGAGTTTACTGCGGAAGAGTGCAATTTTGGCTATAGAAATTCCATTTTCAAAAATGAAGTCAAAGGGAAATATATAATTATTAGTGTAATCTTTAAACTTACGAAGAAAGATCACATAATTCATACCCAATATGGAGCGATAGATGCTGCATTAGAAGAATTGGGTATATCCAACCCAACCATTCAAGATGTATCTAACGCAGTGATTAAAATCAGGCAACATAAGCTACCAGATCCTAAGATACTTGGCAATAGTGGAAGCTTTTTTAAAAATCCTGTGATCTCTATAGAGCATTTTAAAGAATTACATGAAAAATTTCCTGAAATGCCATCTTACAAGAGCTCTGATACGGAGGTTAAAATTCCTGCAGGTTGGTTAATAGACAGCGCAGGATTAAAAGGCTTTAGAGATGGAGATGCCGGAGTTCATAAAAATCAAGCATTGGTTTTGGTAAATTATGGACATGCTACCGGAGAAGAAATTTGGTCGCTTGCCACTAAAATTCAAGAGAAGATCTACGATTTATACAATATAAAATTAGAAGCAGAAGTAAACATTTTCTAATTCTAAAACGTATAAACATAATAAATCCCGCTAGTAGCGGGATTTTTCATTTAATAAATGTTGCTAATTATGATTTTTTCATCACAACTGCATCAATCTCATGCACAACACCATTAGAAGCTTGAATATCTGGCTTCACAATAGTAGATGTTTTACCATTACCATCTTTCAATACAATATTCTCTCCGCTCATCATAGCAGTAAGATCTGCACCTTCAACAGTTTTCATTACATAAGAACCATCGTTTTCTTTGATCCATTTTGCTAACATATCAGAAGTAATACTATCTTGTACTACGTGATATTTAAGAACAGTTTGCAATTTTTCTTTGTTTTCTGGCATCATAAGTTCATCTAAAGTAGCTTTAGGAACTTTTGCAAAAGCATCATTTGTAGGTGCGAATACTGTAAAAGGACCTTCTTCTTCCTTCATCATTTGAGCTAGCTCAGCAGATTGTAATGCACTTACTAAAGTACTTAACTCAGCAGTTCCAGTTGCTTTAGAAGCAATACTGTTAGACTCCATTTGCATGCGCTCTTCATTAGCTTTCATTTCAGCTTCTCTCTCAGCTTCCATTTTCTGCATTTCCATTTTGTCTTTTTCTTCCTGCTCTTTCTTCTTGTTATCATCACAAGATGTAAAAGCAATTGCTGATAATACAGCAACTATCATTAATTTTCTTAGTTTCATAATTTGGTTTTTATGTTAATTATTTGACGCAATTTAGCACCGTTTGCTGATATGTTGCATATAATTCAATTAAAGTTTAGTTAAATATTGTGAAGGTTATATTAATTCACGACTACACTTTTCAAGCATTGTTTTTATTGTTACCTTTGCACCAAGAAAAAAGGTTATGAAATTACTACTTATTACTATCGTTTTATTAGGTTTGGCTTTTGCCGGAATAGCCATTAAAATTTGGGCAAAAAAGGATGGAAAATTCGCAGGAACTTGCGCTAGCCAAAGTCCATTTTTAAACACTGGAGGTGAATCTTGCAGTTTCTGCGGAAAATCACCAGATGAAATGAAAGATTGCTCTAACACATCTAAGGGCAATTAGTTTAAATGATAACATTATTATTCTCCCTGTTTTTAATATTTTCAATTGTTAATATTGCATACTATATTGGATATTTTAAATTTTCCTCATCAGAAACCAATACTTCAAAAAAATCAAGCCTACCAATTTCAGTAATAATTTGCGCAAAGAATGAAGCTGAAAACTTAAAGCAGTTTATACCTTCCATATTAAACCAGAATTATTCAAATTTTGAGGTAATTCTAATTAATGATGCTTCTTTTGATGATACTTTAGACGTTATGGAAAGCTTTCTCTTTGACCCACGTGTTAAACTGGTAAATGTGGAGAATAACGAAGCTTTTTGGGGCAAGAAAAAGTATGCCCTTACTTTAGGAATTAAAAAAGCATCTCACCCCTATCTTTTATTTACAGACGCAGATTGTGTTCCAGAAAGTGAATTTTGGATTGAAAGAATGGCCGCAGGATTTGTAGAAGAAAAATCTATTATATTAGGATACGGTGGTTATTTTAAAAACAAATCATCGTTTCTAAATAAAATAATTCGTTTTGAAACCTTACTTACCGCTATTCAATATTTTTCTTACGCTAATTGGGGAATGCCATACATGGGAGTAGGTAGAAATTTAGCCTACACCTCTAACGAATTCTATAATCAAAATGGATTTGCTACCCATCTGCATTTAAAATCTGGAGATGATGATCTTTTTGTGAACCAAGCAGCAACTAAAGAAAACACAAGCATTTGTTTAGAAAAAGAATCTATTACCCGCAGTTGCCCAAAAACAAGCTATAAAGATTGGATTACTCAAAAAAGAAGACATATTTCTACCGCCAAGTATTATAAGAAACAACACCAATTCTTACTTGGTTTATTCTTTTTTTCTCAGTTTTCATTTTGGATATTAGCTATTTTCTTGCTTGGATTTCAAATACATTGGCAAATTGTTTTAGCCATTTTGTTTATAAGACTAGCATTACAGTATACTCTTATGTGGAAATCTGCTAAAAAACTAGACGAAATGGATTTGGTTTGGCTTACACCCATCTTAGAAGTATTTTTAATTTCTATCCAATTCGGTATCTTTAGCCTTAATCTCTTTTCAAAACCTACTAATTGGAAATAAATTCGGCATCGCTTCTTCAGCAAATTCAATTAGCAAAAGAAGGTCAGCAACACGCATTTAAATATTTATTAGATTCCTTCTGGATGGATGTATATGCATTTCAGCTTAAAAGAGTAAGAAATGAATATGATGCTGAAGAAATCACTATTCAAACCTTTTCCAGAGCTTTTGATAAGTTAGATACATTTGATGAGCAATATAGTTTCAAAACTTGGCTTATTACTATTTCAAAGAATATCCATATCGATCTATTACGCAAAAGCAAAACATCTATTACAGCCAACACGGCAGATGAGCCTACAGAAAGAGTAAATAAAATTGTAGATGAAACTCCTAGCATTGAAGATATATTAATTAGCGAGCAACATTTAGCACAACTTTTAAGTGATATTAAGCAACTGAAACCGCATTATCAAGAGGTGATAAATCTTAGATATTTTCAAGAAAAATCTTATAAAGAGATTGCTACTTATCTTAAAGAGCCTATGAATAATGTTAAGGTGAAATTATTACGAGCTAAGAAACTTTTAGCTCAAATTATCGAAGCTCGAAAAAGCTAAACATCAGCTTAAACTCTACTTTACTACCCCTATACAATTCATCATATTATTGTATCTTTGCCGCATAGAATTTTGATATGACAACAGATACTATAGCTCCACAAACTCGAACTCCAAAACCTAAATGGTTACGTGTAAAACTTCCTACTGGAAAGAAATACACAGAACTTAGAGGTTTAGTAGATAAATATGATCTTCACACCATTTGTACTTCTGGTAGTTGCCCAAATATGGGGGAATGCTGGAGTGAAGGAACTGCAACTTTTATGATCTTAGGAAATACCTGTACCAGATCTTGTGGTTTTTGCGGTGTTAAGACCGGAAGACCCGATACGGTAGATTGGGATGAGCCGGAAAAAGTTGCTAGATCTATTAAGCTAATGCAGATTAAGCATGCGGTTATTACAAGCGTAGATAGAGATGATCTTAAAGATATGGGATCTATTCTATGGGCAGAAACCGTAAAGGCTATTAGAAGAATGAATCCTGAAACAACGCTGGAAACTCTAATTCCAGATTTTCAAGGTAACGAGCGCAACATAGACAGAATTATTGAAGTTAACCCTGAAGTAGTTTCGCATAATATGGAAACTGTAAAAAGGTTGACACGTGAAGTTAGAATTCAAGCAAAATATGAGCGCAGCTTAGAAGTTCTTAGGTACCTTAAAGACCAAGGAATTGCCAGAACTAAATCTGGTATTATGCTGGGACTTGGAGAACAGGAAGATGAAGTTATTCAAACTTTAAAAGATCTTAGAGCTGTAAATCTTGATATTGTAACTATAGGACAATATTTACAACCAAGTAAAAAGCACTTACCTGTAAAGCAATTTATAACTCCAGATCAGTTCAAAAAATATGAAACTATAGGGTTAGAACTTGGGTTTAGACATGTAGAAAGTGGTGCATTGGTAAGATCTTCTTACAAAGCACAAAAACACCTCACTTAATTCCTTTTTTAAGGATTCTCTATGGCAGATAAATTAAAGATTGGAATTAATGGGTTTGGCCGAATTGGTAGAAACCTATTTAGACTTCTTATTCATAATAAAAAAATAGAAGTAGTTGCAATAAATGACCTTGCAGACGCCACTACCTTAGCTCATTTATTAAAATATGATAGCATTCACGGTAAGTTGAATGAGAATATCTTAGCAGATAAAGATCAAATTATAATAAATGATCGTGCGATTCCTATCTTAAATGCAAAGCATCCTAAAGATATCAATTGGAGCAAATACGGTGTTGAATATGTAGTAGAAGCTACAGGGAAATTTAAAAATTACAAGGATATTGAAGCACATCTTCAGGCAGGTGTAGAAAAAGTTATTTTATCTGTTCCACCAGAAGATGAACGAATTAAAATGGTTGTTCTTGGTGTAAATGAAGCTATTTTAGATGGATCTGAAAAGATCATTTCTAATGCTTCATGTACCACAAACAATGCAGCCCCAATGCTAGATGTAATTAATAAGCATTTTGGAGTTAAGCATGCCTATATTTCCACAATTCATTCTTATACTTCAGATCAAAGCTTGCATGACAGACCACACCGAGATTTGCGTAGAGCAAGAGCTGCAACTCAATCTATAGTTCCAACTACCACTGGGGCGGCTAAAGCTTTAACAAAAATTTTTCCTGAATTAAAAGATGTAATTGGTGGTTGCGGAATTAGAGTTCCTGTTCCAAATGGCTCTTTAACAGATATGACACTTAATGTTCATAAAGGAACCACCATCGAAGAAGTAAATAAAGTATTTAAAGAAGCTTCAGAAACTTACCTTAAAAATTACCTTAGCTACACAGAAGAACCTTTGGTTTCTATAGACATCGTTGGGGATACACATTCTTGCATTTTTGACTCACAAATGACATCTGTAATTGGTGGAGATCTTATCAAACTAATTGGTTGGTATGATAACGAAATTGGATATTCAAGCAGGTTAATTGATTTAATTTCATTCGTTTCAAAGAAATAACTATATTTAACAATTACGAAACGGTAACTTCCCCAATGAAGAACTTTTTTTATGCCATTTTATTTCTGTTTTACTGCAGTTCTGTTGTAGGATTCCAACAGGAAAGTAAAATTGATACCATAAAGGCCAACACGCAGATACGAAAGCTTTTGGCAGATGCTGAAGCTTCTGTGAATGTCTTAAATTTTGAAAAAGCACTGAATGATCTCAATTCAGCATTAGCGCTTTCAAAACAAATCAACGATCAAAAATACATAGCACTCTCTAGCAGCATATTAGCGGAACTCTTTTACATACGTCATGACATGGATCGGGCAAGTACCGAGATCATGAGAGCTATTTCTATTCAAAGAGAGATTAATGACGATGAAGGATTAGCCTATAGCTACATTACCTATTCAAAAATTCTAAACAATAATAACGACCCAGCACAAGCTTTTAAATACTTAAATCTTGCTGAAACATATTATTCTAAAAATGAGGATAACGAAAATTTAGGGCTTGTTAACCTTAACCGAGGTATCATAAAAATTATTCAGAATAAGAGCACCGAAAGTCAAAATGAGGCTCTTACCGATCTTCGTAATGCCGAAATATACCTGACTGACTCTAATAATAATTACGAAATCTCAAGACTTCATTTCTATAACAGTAGAGCGTATGTACTTCAAAAGAAATATGAACTTGCAGAAAAAGAAGCCTTAAGATCTTTAGAAATAGCGCAGAAATTTGGCTATAGTAGCATGATTTTAAGTACAAACCAGATTTTGAGTAAGATTAAAGAAAATCAGGGTAACTATAATGAATCGCTAACTTATTTAAAGAAAAGCAACAATGCGCGAGATGCGATCTTTGAAATGAACAAAGAAGCATTAGCTCAAGAAGCTAATACCAAATATGGAGTAGATGCCATGCGTACAAGTTTAACCGAACTTGCAAAACAAAATGCTGAACAAGAACGCTCTTTAAAAGTTAATAAGTTAACTACTATATTAAGTGTTGCCCTTATAACCATCTTATCATTGCTAACACTTTCTTTATATAAGAATAACAATTTACGAGCAAGAGCGAATGATCTCTTACAAAAGAAAAATGATGAGCTTACCATAGCCAAAGAGAATGCTGAAAAAGCCTCTTTAGCTAAAGCTCAATTTTTGTCTACAATTACGCATGAGCTTAGAACTCCGCTTTATGCAGTTACAGGATTAACCCACTTATTACTGGAAGAAAGTCCTACAGAAAATCAAAAAGAACATTTAAATTCTTTAAAATTTTCAGGAGAATATCTGCTATCGCTTATCAACAACATCTTAGATCTTAACAAGCTAGAAGCTAAAAAAGTAGAAGTATTAGACACTTCCTTCAATCTTGAAAAGAGAATTTCTGATGTGTTGATCGCTCTTAAAAATTCTGCCGATAATAAGAACACAAAATTCCACTTAGAATTTGATAAGACCATACCTAAAAAATTAAAAGGAGATCCGCTTAAGATCTCTCAAATTTTAATTAACCTTATAGGAAACTCTATTAAATTTACAGAGAATGGCGACATTTGGATTCGCGTAAATAAGATCAAACAACAAGACCAATTTGCATATCTTCATTTTGAAATTGAAGATAATGGTGAGGGTATCTCTAAAGAAAAGCAAAGCAGTATTTTTGAGAATTTTACTCAAGGATCTATGCAAATTAATCGCAAATTTGGTGGAACAGGACTCGGACTTTCTATCGTTAAAAACTTGCTTAATCTAATGAATAGTGATGTTCATTTAATCAGCGAACTTGGAAAGGGATCTACTTTCACTTTCGATCTTAAGTTTGAAGCTTTTGAATCTCCTTTTGCTACAGATAATATTGTGGAAGATGGCTCAAAGCCTTCAATTCCGCTTACTAATGATATTATGCATAACAAAAAGATCTTGATAGTAGAAGATAACAAGATCAACCAAATGATTACCAGAAAAATATTAGAGAAGCATCAAGTTATTTGCGATGTAGCAGATAATGGTACCATTGCCATAGAAAAAGTACAGAATAATCCTTTTGATCTTATCTTAATGGATATTCATATGCCTGGAATTAGCGGAATTGAAGCCACCGTTGAGATTAGGAAATTTGACACTCAAATTCCAATTGTAGCCCTTACGGCGGTAACTTTAGATGAAAATCTGGATGAATTTTATTTAAATGGATTTACCGATATTATCCCAAAGCCTTATAAGACAGAGGAATTCTTCAGTAAGATAAATTATCATTTATCAAGTAGTAATGTTCAAGTTTAACTTTGGCATGCTGTTTGAAAACACTGAGCTATTAAAATTATATATCGACAAAACTCTATATAGTTTGAATTAGCCAAATATAAAAAGGGATGCAGAGTGCATCCCTTTTTTAATTCACATAATTCTCGATAATCTTTTCAAATCCAGCAGCATCCTCAATTATTTTCATTTTAATGGGAAGGTAGTAAAATGCTTCATGACTTATTTCGTCTTTTAAACGCATAAAATCTTTTTCTGTAGTAAGTATACAAGAAGCTTTCGCAATTTTATCTATTTCAACCTTTGAAAAATTATGATGATCTGCAAAGTTTAAATGTTCATAATTCAAATTTAAAGCTTCTAAATATTTCAAAAAAGGATCTGGATTTGCAATGCCCGTAACAAGAGTTATTTTCTTATTCTTTAAAATAGAGATTGGATAGGTAGTCTTAACGTTATAAATATTATCATCATAATCTATATAACTAAAGAACAGCTTCTGGTAATTTCGAAGTCTTAATTTATCTCGAATAGCTCCTCTTTGACTTCCACTCAACCCTTTTGGACATTTTGTTACCACAACTACATGCGCTCTCTCTACGCCAACCACAGGTTCTCTAAGATCTCCTGTTGGCAACATAAAGTCGTCTACATAAAGTTGATCATACTTGGTGAGCACTATATTCAATCCCGCTCTTACTTTTCTATGTTGAAAGGCATCATCAAGCAGGATAACTTCAGCGTTATCTTTTTGCATCAATAATTCAATTCCGTGCTGACGATCTTCATCTACAGCTACCAAAACATCTTCAAATTTGCTTTTAAATTGAAGGGGTTCATCTCCTACTTGGGTTGCGTTTTCATTCCCACTCAATAATATAAAACCTTTTGTCTTTCTGCCATAACCCCTGCTAAGTGTTGCTATGTTATGTTTTGGGGCTAATAAATAGAGGAGAAATTCTATCATTGGTGTTTTTCCGGTTCCACCTACGCTTAAATTCCCTACACAAATCACCGGAATATTATAAGATTTAGATTTTATAAATCTTATATCAAATAAAAAGTTTCTTACGCGAATGATGATTCCGTAAATTAAAGCGAAGGGAAAAAGGAATTTTCTAAGGATACTCATTGAGACGAAAGTATAATATTTATATTTGATTTAAAATAATAGCACATGATTATTGCAGAGGTAATTAAATATCTAGAGGATTTTGCTCCAATAGCAACCGCTGAAGATTTTGATAATGTTGGATTGTTGGTTGGAAGCAATCAAACTGAAGTATCCGGTATCCTAATTACTTTAGACACTTTAGAAGAAACGGTAGAAGAAGCAATTGCTAAAAATTGCAATTTAATAGTGAGCTTTCATCCCATTATATTTTCAGGATTAAAAAAACTAAATGGCGCTAACTATGTAGAACGTACGGTTATAAAGGCTATTAAAAATGATATTGCCATTTATGCCATACATACTGCATTAGACAATCATTATTTAGGCGTAAACAAAATGATGTGTGATAAGATTGGATTGAAAAATACGCAAATCCTTATTCCAAAAAAGCATAGCATAAAAAAGCTTACTACTTACGTGCCTACAAAACAGGCCGAAGAACTTAGAAAAAAACTATTTGCAACCGGTGCCGGAGCTATTGGGAATTATGAAGAATGCAGTTTCAATATAGAAGGAACGGGAAGTTTTAAACCAAATCAAGAATCTAACCCAACTATTGGAAAAAAAGGAGAGTTACATTTTGAAAAAGAAACTCAAATAGGAATTACTTTCCCAAAACATCTCGAAAGCAACGTCTTAAACAGCCTCTTTAAAAATCATCCCTATGAAGAAGTAGCCTATGAAATTGTGACCTTAGACAACTCGCACCAACAAATGGGCATGGGAATGATAGGAGAGTTTGAAGAGTCCAGATCTGAAATGGAGGTTTTAGAACATCTAAGAAATACCTTTGGAACAGGATGCATTCGACATTCAAAATTATTAGATAAACCGGTTAAAAAAGTTGCGGTTTTAGGCGGAAGCGGAAGTTTTGCTATAGAAAATGCAAAACGGGCTGGTGCAAATTTCTTTATTACTGCAGATCTTAAGTATCATGACTTCTATAGAGCCGAGCAAAAGCTGGTATTAGCAGATATTGGACATTATGAAAGCGAGCAGTACACAAAAAATCTTTTACATTCGTATCTTAGTAAAAAAATTAGTAATTTTGCACTTATTTTAGCGAATACAAAAACCAATCCTATCAAGTATTATTAACTATGGCAAAAAAAACCGATGTTACTGTAGAAGAGAAGTTAAGAGCGTTGTACGATCTTCAACTAATTGACTCTAGAATAGATGAAATTAGAAATGTGCGAGGTGAACTTCCATTGGAGGTAGAAGATTTAGAAGATGAAGTAGCCGGATTAAACACACGTATTCAAAAACTGGATTCTGATTTAGAGGTTATAGATAATGACATTAAGAGCAAAAAAAGCCTTATTGAAGAATCTAAAGCTTCAATTAAGAAATACAGCGAGCAACAAAAAAATGTTCGTAACAATCGTGAATTTAATGCTTTAAGCAAAGAGGTTGAATTTCAAGAATTAGAAATTGAACTTGCAGAAAAGCACATCAAAGAATATAGAGCTCAAATTGAGCAGAAGAAAGAAGTTATTACTCAAACCAAAGAGCGTTTAACAGATCGTGACAAGCACTTAACTCACAAAAAAGGTGAATTAGATGCGATACTTGCTGAAACTCAAAAGGAAGAGGAAATGCTTGTTAAAAAATCTAACGAGTTCCAAGAGCAGATCGAAGAAAGATTGATTAGCGCTTACAAAAGAATTAGAACCAACGTAAAAAATGGTTTAGCTGTTGTAGCGGTAGAGCGTGGAGCTTCTGGAGGATCTTACTTTACTATTCCACCTCAAGTTATTGTAGAGATTGCAGGTAGAAGAAAAATTATTACAGATGAGCACAGTGGTAGAATTTTAGTAGATGAAGATCTAGCAAAAGAAGAACAAGAAAAAATGGAAGCATTTTTTACGAAGTTCTAATACTTCTCAAACAAAATTTTTAAGGGATAATCAAAAAGCTATAAACTTTTTGATTATCCCTTTTTATTTGGGAAATGTTGATTAACAAGTATTTCACATTATTGTAAATTTTAAATTCTAACTTTAATTAATATTTGAAACATCAATACTATGAAATGCCTTATTAGAACTACATTCCTCCTTCTAATTTTAGTTGGTTGTAAAAATAACGACTCCTCTCAAGAATATGACAGCAGCGCAAATTCTGACACCTCCTATTCTATAACTGGAGAATCTTCTAAAAAAGTGACAAAAGTAGATACAAACATCAATTCAGTAAAAAAAGATAATAGAGACGTTTTAGTGGAAAAAGAAAATTCATCTTCCACTCCTGCGTTACAAGGGAACTACATAAAATTAGGACAAGAAGCAGATCTTAACTGTAATTGTTTTTGTTTGGATGTAAACTATACCAATAATTCTGAACTTTGTTTAGTTGAAGGAAAGATGTACATCAATGTGAAATTTAAAAAAAACCAAGATGGGAGTACCAACGTATATTATGTAAACCCTTCAAACAAAAATACGGAAGGCAAAGACATTCCATGGACTAAGTTTGATAGAAATATGCCAATAGCTACCATAGAAAATATACCAAATCACCAAGTTAAATTAGATTGGTTAGGTTTTTATATCAATGGAGACTTAGCTGTAGACTATGCTATTTATGGTAAAAAAACCATGGAAGGAAATTACAAAATCAAATAACTATGAAAGTACCAATTTTACTGTCGTTTGCACTTATCTTTTTATCATGTGGAAATGGCAATACACAAAGTAAATCTCCCACCGCTGCAAAACTCACTACTGCAACACCTATAGAAGTTCCTGCCAAAGATGGAATGGCGCGCGCTTATTTTTCTAGTGGCTGTTTCTGGTGTGTAGAAGCTGTTTATGAAAGCGTTGAAGGCGTTAAAGAAGCTGTTTCTGGGTATGCAGGAGGAGAAATGAAAAATCCAACCTATGAAAATAGCGGAGGGCATGCAGAAACTGTAGAAGTAATTTACAATCCTTCAGAAGTAAGTTATGAAACCTTAGTGAAAGTATATTTTGGATCTCAAAATCCTACGCAGGTAAATGGGCAAGGCCCAGATATGGGTGTGCACTATAGATCTATTGTTTTTTATCAAAATAATGATCAGAAGCAAACGATTGAGAAAGTAAAGGCTGAAGTTGGAAAAGAGTATGATAAACCAATAGCTGCTGAAATTTTACCATTCCAAAAATTTTGGAAGGCTGAAGATTATCATCAGAATTATGAAAGATTGCATCCTGAGAATCCATATATACAAAATGTGTCTATCCCAAGAATCGAGAAATTTAAAAGGAAATTTCCTGAACTTCTAAAAAAAGGGTCACATTAAAAAATAAAAAAAGGAAGCTACACCAGCTTCCTTTTTTTATTGATAAGAATTTGCTATTTAATAAACAAACTCACTTTTATTTAAATATTCTAAGATCTTAGCTTCCACTTCTATACTATCCCACTTCTCTTCTATATCCTTCATTTTCATTACCTTTTCCATGATCGCTCTTTGTTCATCTCCAATAGCCAATGCCTCGGCATACGGTCTGTCTGAAAATGTAACTCTAGAATATAAAGGCAACCATTTATCTGGATGTTTCTCAGAAAATTTCTTTTCTATTTTCTTTTGAAGTAAAAATTTAGGATTTGCCGTTTTACTGCTCATCTCTACAAAATTTCTATAGCTCAATTCTGCAATTGCATCTGCATTTGGCTTTCTGCTTACTTGATATTCTTTAAAGATAGCTTTCCAATCATCTTCATATTTTTCAATAAGATCATCTAATACAGAAATATCTTCAAATCCAGCATTCATTCCCTGACCATAAAACGGAACAATAGCATGAGCAGAATCTCCAACTAAGGCAACTGTATCTTCATACGTCCAAGGGAAACATTTCATTGTCACCATGGCGCTGGTAGGGTTTTTAAAGAAATCTTTAGTAAGATTTGAAATATCATCTTTTATATCTGGAAAATATTCGGTGAAAAAGTGTTCTGCTTCACTTTCTGTTGTAATAGTTTCAAAAGAAACAGCTCCTTCAAAAGGCATAAAAAGCGTACATGTAAAGCTTCCGTCTATATTAGGCATTGCAATGAGCATGAACTCACCACGAGGCCAGATATGAAAAGAAGCATCATCTAACTTATGACTTCCATCTGCATTTGCAGGAATAGTTAATTCTTTATACCCAACATCAATAAAGTGCTGTGAATAGTTAAATCTACTTTGGCGTTGCATTTTATGACGAACTCTGGAAAATGCTCCATCTGCTCCAAAAACCAGATCAAATTCATAAGCTTTCCACTCACTTTTCTCGCTTTCTCCGGTATAGATCTTAGCTGTTTCTAAATCTATATCCCAAACTTTTTCTTCAAATTTGAAACGAACTCCGGCGTTTTCTGCTAAATCTATCATCTTACGGTTTAGAAGTCCGCGAGAAATAGAGTAAATAGCTTCTCCTTCTTTTCCATATTTCTGAAAATAAAGCGGTTTGTCATTTACATGCATAGCTCTTTTATCTAGAGACAATGCTATTTTTCTAATTTCATCTTCAATATCCACTTTTCTCAAAGCCTCCCAACCTCTATTAGACATAGCTAAATTGATAGACCTTCCCGAAAATTCTACGGTTCTCACATCACTTCTTCTATCAAAAACAGTAACATCATGACCTTGTTTTTTTAGATAAATTGCAAGGAGAGATCCTACCAATCCTGAGCCTATAATAGCAATATTCTTTTTTGTTTGCATTCTGTTTTTTTAACGATTTGTGAGCTTTAGATAAAATCGACTTTTAAAATAAAGTTAGCCGAAATTCTCACCATTGCTGGATTTGGCATATGAATTATGAACAAAAATACTGAATTCTACTTAAATAGTAGACACCCTTTTCGCTTAGAATATTCAATAATCATTTTGCTTGATTAAGCTTAAATTAAGGTTTTCAAAATCTCGCACTCTGCTGCCTTTCTTATAAAATTAAGTTAAAGTGAGTAGCATTTACCATTTGTTTAACAAGCGTTGCCCTCTTCAAAATGTAACTTTATTTTTAACTAAAAAATCTAGAAAAATGACAGAGGACCAACCCCTTTTACAAACATATCAATTAGGTGATCTTACTTTAAAAAATAGAGTGGTAATGGCTCCTATGACAAGAAATCGTGCAGACAATAATGAACATGCTCCAACAGCATTACACGCTAAATATTATCGCCAAAGAAGTAGTGCAGGACTTATCATTTCTGAAGGTTCTCAAATTTCTGAGCGCGCTGTAGGTTACATTAATACTCCAGGAATTCACACAGAAGCACAAGTAGAAGGTTGGAAAAAGGTGACTACTGCAGTGCACGAAGAAGACGGAAAAATATTTTTACAACTATGGCATTGTGGAAGAATGTCTCATCCTAAATTTCATAAAGGTGAAAAACCGTTAGCTCCAAGTGCTGTAAATCCAAATGCTCAAGCCTATACTCCCGATGGATTTGAAGATACGGTAGAACCACAAGCAATGAGCCTTACAGAGATTAAAGAAACAGTACAGGAATTTAAAAAAGCTGCACAAAATGCTAAAGATGCAGGTTTTGATGGGGTAGAAATTCATTCTTCTAATGGATATCTTATTCACCAATTCTTCAATAAAAATGCAAATTTAAGAGAAGATGATTATGGAGGAAGCATTCAAAATAGAGCGAGATTCTTTTTTGAAGTGATAGATGCTTGTATTGAAGTTTGGAAAGAAAACAGAATTGGAGTTCGATTAAATCCATCTTTGAACGACGTATTCGGAATTACTGCAACGGAAGAAACAATTCCGACTTTTGATTATATTATCAAAAAATTAAACGCCTACGATCTTGCCTATTTACATCTTTCAGAACCTTTTACAGATGTATCTGAAATAGATTATTTAGAGCCTAAAATCGCCGAACATTACAGACCTATTTATAAAGGAAACCTAATGATTAATAGCGGATTTACACAGGAGAAAGGAAACAAATTTATAGAAGAAGGAAAAGCAGATCTTGTTTCTTTTGGTAAACTTTTTATCTCAAACCCAGATTTACCAGAACGTTTTGCTAAAAATGCACCTTTAGCAGATTGGAATGAAGATACTTTTTATACTCCAGGAGAGAAAGGGTATACAGACTATCCAAAGTATGAAGGTGAGAAAACAAATGTTGAAGCAGAGTAACTATTAATACTATTTGCTAATTAGCTCTACAAATAAATAAACGCTAAATGAAGGTTGGTTTAATAGCCAACCTTTTTTTTATTATGAAACATTACACCAATAACGATTTACAGCAACTTGAGAAACTTTTTAGAGGCAATCTCATTAATAGTTGCACCGGTTACAAATCTGCGAACCTTATAGGCACAAAATCCAAAGAAGGCATAGAGAATCTTGCTATTTTCAATTCTGTAAATCATGTGGGAAGCAATCCACCTATGCTATCTGTGTTATTTAGACCAACCACCATAGCTCGTAATACATATGATAATATTAAAGAAACTGGTAATTTTACAGTGAATCACGTTTCTGCAGATTATATTCAACAAGCACATCAAACTTCAGCTAAATACGATGCTTCTATTTCTGAATTTAATAAAACTTCTTTAGAAGCATTTTATCGCGATACATTTACGGCACCTTATGTAAAAGACTCGCCTATTCAATTAGGCTGTAGTTTTATAAATGAATATCACATAAAAGAAAATGACACCATTTTGGTGATTGCAAAAATTGATCATTTATATATTAGGGATGGTTTAGAGCTTCCGGATGGATGGTTAAATCTTGAAAATGCAAATACCGTAGTTACAAATGGATTAGATGGCTATGCTCTACCTAAATTATTAGATAGATTTTCTTACGCTCGTCCTAATCAAGAAACAACTTCTATAAAACATGACGATTAAAAAAAGGCTTTTATCGTAGAAATATCAAAAATTTGACAAAGCTAATAATTAGAATAAAAAAAGGTAAACCCCTGTATTCCAAAAAGAAACAAAAATAGATATTTTAAAAATTTCTCATTTATTTTAGGATTTAAGTTAAACAGTAGTTAAATTAGATTAGTGTAGATAACAGATTACATAAATTCGTATCAAATTAACTAACCGGGTTCTGAGATATTAAGGAAAATGAAAAGTTTAACCGGTATTTGTTAGCGTTCATTTTTATTAAGTTCAGAATCATTAATTAGCAGCGAGAGTTGCACTAAAAACCAATAATATGAGAGATTTAATTTGGCTTATCGTAGTTTTATTAGTAATTGGATGGCTAGTAGGATATTTTGCTTTCCCAGATCTTGGAAGCATCATCCACATTTTATTAGTTGTAGCAGTAATTTTAATTATCTATAAACTACTTACTGGAAGAAGATTGTAATAGCTTAAAAGATTTATAAAAAGCCCTTTGATGTTTCAAAGGGCTTTTTTATTTCCTAATTTTAAAGAAAAATAATATTGACTTACTATGTGGAATTTAAAAGATAAAACAGCCTTAGTAACAGGAGGCACAAAGGGAATAGGAAGAGCAACCGTACTAGAATTCTTAAATCTAGGCGCTAAAGTTCTTTTTACCGCCCGAAACGAATCTGATATTCAACAATTTGAAAAGGAATTAAAAGATCAAAATTTTCAGGCCACAGGGTTAGTTTCTGATGTTTCTATTGCTGAAGATAGGCAAGCCGTTACAGATTGGATTTCTGAACACTGGAAAAAATTAGACATTCTAGTAAACAATGCGGGTGTTAATATTCGTAAAAAGGCGATGGATTATTCCGAAGAAGAACTTCAGAAAATATTGAGCATTAATTTATATGCGCCCTTTGAGCTTAGTAGAACATTGCAACCCTTGCTTAAAAAATCTGAAAATGCTACAGTAATAAATGTAGCATCTGTGGCTGGCACGCAAGACGTAGGTACCGGAACACCTTATGCGATGGCAAAAGCAGGCTTATTACAACAAACAAGAAGTTTGGCTGTAGAATGGGCAAAAGAAGGAATACGCGTAAACGCAGTATCTCCATGGTTTACTAAAACTCCGCTTACCGAAGGTTTACTTGGAGAGTCTGACAGAATGAGACCTATAATAGAAAGAACACCTTTAAAGCGAGTTGCAACCGCAGCAGAAATGGCATCTATCATCTCATTTTTAGCTATGGAAAAATCTTCTTACATCACCGGACAAAATATAATAGCAGATGGCGGAATGAGCATTAACGCAATTTAAACTCTTACAATTATTTAATTTATTTAAAATCAATCCTTATGAAAAAACTACTATTCTTATTTTCTTTTACAGCGCTATTAGCTAGTTGTAAGAATGAAACAAAATTAGAAGCAGATACTGAAACTGCTCAATCTGAAGAAAATCTAACTACAGGTCAGAAAATTGCAAATGCGAATGGATTTGAGAATTTTAATGATGTTGAAGAGATAGATTTTACCTTCAATGTTAAAGTAAATGATACTGTAAAATCTTCTAGAGCATGGAAATGGTTTCCGAAAGATCAAAAGGTAGCTATGACGGAAAAAGATACTACGGCATCTTATTCCAAAAAAAGCGATTCACTTTCTGATACTGAAAAAGCGATGGATTCAAAATTTATAAATGATTCTTATTGGTTGCTTTTCCCTTATCAGTTGGTTTGGTCTGATGCAAGTTTTACGGAAGAAAAAGATGCAACTGCACCAATTAGTGGAGATAAAATGAATAAGCTAATCGTGAAGTACTCAGATAAAGGTGGATATACTCCAGGAGACACCTACGATGTTTATTATGACGATGATTTTATGATTAAGGAATGGGTTTACAAAGCCGCCGGAGGTGATAGAGAAATGGCTACCACCTGGGAGGACTATGAAACCTTTAAAGGTCTTAATATATCAAAAATGCATAAGTCTGAAGATGGATCTTTCCAACTTTACTTTACAGACATCAGCGTAAAATAATTAAAATTATGTGGTCTCGATTCCTTTTTTAAGGATCTGACCGAATTCAAACATATCTTCAAAAGAACAGTAAAATGGAGCTGGAGCTAAACGAATAACGTTTGGCTCTCTCCAATCTGTTATCACTCCACTTTCCATCAAATAATTGAACAACTCTTTACCTTCCCCATGAAGAAATACAGATAGTTGCGTGCCTCTTTCTTTCTGATCTGCAGGTGTAATAATTTCAAAATTACCCTCTACTTCTCTATCAATTTCGTGAAGAATAAATTCCAAATAAGCAACAATCTTATCTCGCTTTTCAATTAAAGCCTTCATTCCAACTTTATCAAACATTTCTAGAGATGCCAAATAAGGGGCCAATGCAAGAATTGGAGCATTACTTATTTGCCATGCATGAGCATTTGGTTCGGGTTGAAATTCTGGTTCCATTAAGAATCTTCTTTCCTTATTATGTCCCCACCAGCCTTCAAAACGTGGAATATCTTTAAGGTTGTGATATTTTTTATTGATAAAACAACCGGAAGCGTTTCCAGGCCCAGAGTTCATGTATTTATAACTACACCAAGCTGCAAAATCTACATTCCATTTATGGAGGTCTAAATGAATGTTTCCGGCGGCATGTGCAAGATCCCATCCAACCTTAGCTCCAACAGCATGTCCAGCCTTGGTAATAGTTTCCATATCTATTACTTGACCGGTATAGTAATTAACCCCGCCTATTAAAACCAAAGCACACTCCTCTCCCACTTCTTTAATCTTTTCGAGGATATCTTCCGTTCTAAAATTATGCTCTCCCTCACGCCTCTTAATTTCCACTATAGCATCTTTTGGATCTAATCCGTGAAATTTTACTTGAGAAGCGATCATATATTGATCACTTGGAAATGCTTTCTCTTCACATATAATCTTGTACCGCTTAGCATCTGGACGATAGAAAGAAACCATTAATAAGTGAAGGTTTACAGTAAGCGTATTCATTACGGTTACCTCTTCAGGCAAAGCACCAACCACTTTTGCTAATTTCTCAGAAAAGCGCTCATGATAATCCCACCAAGGTTTATCTGAATAAAAATGACCTTCTACAGCAAGATTTGCCCAGTCGGTCATGATTTCATCTACATATTTCTTAGCTGATTTTGGTTGCAATCCAAGAGAGTTTCCTGTAAAATAGATCACTTTCTGGTCATTCACTTTTGGAAAGATAAATTCATTTTTATAAGCACCCAGAGGGTCTTGCATGTCTAATGACTTTGCGAATTCTCTGGTATTCTCAAATTTCATAGAAGTTAGTTTTATGTAAAAATACCATTTAATTTTAGCTCCAAAAAGTAGAATTCAAGCTTTTGTGCATTCAAAAATTCAGTAAGATTATAGATATATGTAAATTTGGCAAAAATCAATCTCCATATGCATTTTATTCCTGAAGCATTAGACCAATACGCGGTAGATCATACGCAGGCAGAACCGGAACTTTTAGCTAAACTTACTCGAGAAACATTTCAGAAAATATTACAGCCAAGAATGCTAAGCGGTCATTTTCAAGGTAGACTTTTGAGTTTGATCTCTAAGATCCACAGACCTAAGAATATTTTGGAATTGGGAACTTATACAGGTTATTCAGCTTTGTGTTTAGCTGAAGGAATGCAGAAAGAAGGAGAATTACACACTATCGACATTAATGAAGAGTTATATGATTTTCAAAGAAAATACTTTGATGCCTCCAATTATTCAAAGCAAATCTTTCAACACTTAGGAAGTGCTCTCGAGATCATACCTCAACTTAACATGAAATTTGACCTTATATTTTTAGATGCCGATAAACCCAATTATCCTGCTTATTTTGAAATGATCATGAACAAAGTGAATTCTGGAGCATTGATCCTTACCGATAATGTACTTTGGAGCGGTAAGGTAATTGAAGAAGTAAAAGATGATGACATTTCTACGAAAGCCTTATTAGAATTCAATACTATGATCGCTAAAGACCAACGCTTGGAAACCATTCTCTTACCTATTAGAGATGGGATAAGTTTGAGCAGAGTTAAATAAAAGATTCCCCTTTCCACTTCACTCCTACTGCTCTGTAAAGCTTATAAGATAAAAATGCAAAGATCACCCCAACCATAGTTCCTACAATAATATCTGAAGGATAATGAACTCCTACATATATTCTACTAATTACAAATATAAATGGCCAGATATATAAAAAATAGATCCATTTATACTTATTTTTTAAGGTTAACACGAAGAAAGTAGTCACCGCAAAAGATACTGATGCATGACCAGAGAAGAAACTGTAATTATCTGGAGTTTGAAGTATCCTGATAACTTCCAATAGGTCTGGATTATTATTAGGCCTTAGCCTAGAAGACAAACCCTTCACTAAATTGGTGAAAATAAAGGTAGCATAGAATGTTGCTAAAAGAAAAACTGAATTGAAAATAGCTCTTTTCCAATGATAGGTAAGAAAATAAAGCACAAATAGAAGAATATAGAACGGGATCCAATGCTTAATATTTGTTACATAGATCCAAAAATCGTCATATTGTTCTACCCCCAAACTGTTTAAAAAAACAAACAGTTTACTATCCCATTCATTCAAGCGTTCCAGCATGTTGCTTAGAATCTTCTTTTTACAGAACCGGTAATTTCTTCAATATCCTCTTTTACTTTATTGATCTCATTTCTAACATCAGTAGAGATATTGGAATCTATACCTTGCTTTTCTGCACTTTTGGTTATTTCACCTTTAATATCGTTAGTGGCATTTCGAATAGTTCTCATACCTTTTCCTAGACCTCGGGCAATTTCCGGGATCTTATCGGCACCAAATACCATGACTAGTATAAAGATTATAAAGCCAATTTCAGCACCACTTATAAATAATGGAAGTGTTATCATAACAACAAAGATAACGACAAATTTATTTTAAAAAAGAAGCCGACTCGTTAAAGTCGGCTTAATTTTACAAAATGTTTATTTAGAATTAGTTATCCGTATCATTCTTGAATTTTTCAAACTTATCTTCTTTAGCATTTTGTGGCCAGCTATTGTTATCTAAGTTTACATCTGCCGTCTCCAAATTAGGATCTACAACAATTTTTGTAATCTCTTTATCTGATGCTATGGCCTTACTAACTTCTTTATCGTTCTTTCTCCAAACCTGAACAGGATAGGTTACATTTTTAGTAGAACCATCTGCATACGTATATTCTACGATTAATGGCATTACTAAACCACCCGGCTTGTTAAAGGTAACTTGGTAGAAATATTTAGGATTCTTAAGTTTTGCTCTTTCTTCAGGAGTAAAATTATCCATTAAATATTCGTTTAGCTTAGGAGAATTTTCTAATGGGCTCTTATCTTTAAGATCTGCATTGTACTCTTCGCTTCCTTCTTCAACAACATAAACAGCATCTATACTAGAAGGGTCTGTAACTCCATATCTATCTAACATGGCTTGTCCTTCTTTAGTAACTTTGTCTGTTACCTGAAATTTCTTAACTTCTTTAATACCTATATCAACATAATCTGTTCCGTAGAACCAACCTCTCCAAAACCAGTCTAAATCTACACCAGAAGCATCTTCCATTGTTCTAAAGAAATCTTCTGGAGTTGGATGTTTAAACATCCATCTATGAGAATAAGTCTGGAAAGAATAATCAAAAAGATCATGACCCATCACGGTTTCTCTTAAAATGTTTAATGCGGTAGCAGGCTTACCGTAAGCATTATTACCTAACTGATAAACATTTTCTGGATTAGACATGATTGGAGCAATGTAAGATTGATCTCCTTTCATGTAAGGAACAATTTTAGAAGGAATTCCTCTTCTTGACGGATATGCATCGTTGGGACTTATAGCCTCAGGATATTCTTGACCGAACTCCTGTTCTGCCATGTACTGTACAAAGGTATTAATACCTTCATCCATCCATCCCCACTGTCGCTCATCACTATTCACAATCATTGGGAAGAAGTTATGTCCCACTTCATGAATAATTACACTCATCATTCCGTATTTTACTCTGTCGCTATAAGTTCCATCTTTTTCTGGACGACCATAGTTCCAACAAATCATAGGATATTCCATCCCTTGATTTTTAGCATGAACCGAAATAGCTTTATGATATGGATATTGGAACGTGTGATTTGAGTAAGATTTTATAGTACTTGCAACCACTTTAGTTGAATAATCTCCCCAAAGAGGATTTCCTTCTTTAGGATATAAAGATTCTGCCATGATATCTTTCCCCATCACTTTTACAGCCATCATATCTACAACGAATTTTCTTGACGTAGCAAATGCAAAATCTCTAACCATCTCTGCTTTCAATTTCCACGTCTTTTTCTTATCAGAAAATCCTTTTTCTGCCGCTTCAGCTTCTGCTTGAGTTACAATAACTACAGGCTTATCATAAGATTTTTTAGCTTGCTCATAACGTTTCATCATATCTTTAGAGTACACGTCTTTTCTATTTTGGATCTCTCCAGTACCATCTAAAATATGATCTGCAGGAACGGTAATATTTACCTCATAATTTCCGAAAGGAAGTGCAAACTCTCCACTACCCCAGAATTGCATATTTTGCCATCCTTCAACATCATTATAAACTCCCATTCTTGGAAAGAATTGAGCAATTACGTATACATTATTTCCATCTTCAGGAAAATGCTCATATCCAGATCTTGCTCTATCTGTAACGTGATTGTTTACATTATACCACCATTTAATATTGAAAGAAAAACTCTCTCCAGCTTTTAAAGGCTGAGGAAGATCTACTCTCATCATTGTAAAGTTAATAGTGTAAGGCAATGCTTTCCCATCTTTAGAAACTTCTTCAATATGAAAACCACCATCAAAAGGCTCTTCCATATAATCATTTACAAAACTGCTTGATTGCGTTACAGCAGAAACTCCGCTTCCATCTTTTAATTTAGCTTCAGAATTCTTAGAGCGTATATTTTGATCTAACTGCACCCATAAATATTCTAAGGCATCTGGAGAATTGTTATGATAAGTAATTGTTTCGTACCCTGATAGTTTTTGATTTTTATCATCCAACTCTATATCCATCTTATAATCTGCCTGATTTTGATAATAGGCTTCTCCCGGAGCTCCAGCACCGGTACGATATTGATTGGGAGTTGAGAACTCCTGATAAAGTTGTCTGAATTTGTTTTGATTGGTGTGTCCGGTTTGACTTGTTTCCTCTTTAGGAGCGGCTGCCTCATCTTGGGCAAAAACTCCTGCAGAAAAAATTAAAAAACAAACCAAAAGGGTAGATTTAATTTTTCTCATTATTTAATTATTGATTTTAAGATTGCTAAAAATAAGTATTTATAAAAGTTTTATAGTTTAATCGTTAAAATTTAACACGTCTTCTAATTTCCCATCGGCAAGCACCATACTTTTAATCTCACCTCTATATTCAACGTGCACCAAATTTTTCTGCTCCGGAAAAAGATCTGCTAGAACAGCATTTTGAATTTTTATGGATGTAAACTGTGGAACTTCTGGCACTTCCAGATAAAGGATTGCAGTATCATTCTCATATTCTTTCCCTAAATAATTCACTTTGTAAGTTTTACCATCAACCTCAACTGTTATTTTTTGTTCTAAATATTTTTTGAGGTATCCTGTAACTTTTCTCTTGTCTTCATTTTTAGATAGCACAATGGTCTTATCATATCTTTTTTGAAGAAGGTCTTCCAAATCATCAACAAAGATTCTAGATATCATTTGCAAACTTTTGTCCTTCTGGTTATATTTTACCTCGGTAACGCTTACATAAAATTTATGATTCGCTTTAAAGGAGGTTAGACCAATTAAGAAGAGTAATAATAATTTGTATTTCATGATATAGTGAAATGTATGAAGATTAGACTTTAGGAATAGCAAATAGTTTAATTCGCATTTAAATTAACCCAAATAACATTCCAAAAATAACTTTTCAAAAATTAAGGAGCTCGAAGTCTAAGAGAAATCTTCTATTATTTTTGCTCTTGAAGTTTTAAAAACTCTATTGCAATCTTTTCGAAGTACTGAATAAGATCCAATTCATTTCCAGTTTTAATTACATATTTAAGATTGTGTTTTTCAGCACAATAATAAACAAAGCTGTAGCGTAGATTTTCTATAATATGTAGATAATCTGTAAAGAATTCAGGTGGGAAAGTAGCTATTGTAGTGTCAACTAAAACTCTTAAATCTTCGTTTGCTTTAATTTGTTTTAGATATTTCAATCTCCCAGAAATTGCACTAATTAGATAATCTACAGGTATAATTCCATTAGAATGTGTAGCAGAATAAATTCTTCTTTCGGTTTGGGTTAATGGCGGTTTTTTAGAAACTGGCAATCCAAACCCTGTTGCCGTATAGGTTTTAATATTTTTAGTATCCTGACTTAAACTCCCTGTTAGACCGTAGTTATTGATATTTACTTCAGCCAACTCGTTAACATTAGGATCAAGATACACTTCTAAAAATCCTTTTTCTAAGATCTCTTTTGAAATATTTACCTTCAATTTATCATATTGAATAGATGAAAATAATAACGTATCATTTTCTGTAACTTCAATTTGAAAACTACCATTTAGAGTATTTGTAGTTCCGGTTTTTTGAGTAAGGTTGATAATATTAATAGAAATTTCACCTAAAGCTTCATTGGTAATCTTCCCTTTTAAAAGTTCATTCTCTTGTGCCTGAATTGCGAGCGTAATAAATAAAGATAGGAATGCTATTAAATACTTGGTCATAGAATTGTTTCAAAAAGTTGATAGGTGGCTCCTTTTAATTTTGCTCTTTCAACTTTCGATAATTTTTACTTTGCTTAATAAAGAAATCTATTAATTCCAGATCATTCTTTTTTTGTTGCACTAAAACTCCTAATCCATTATCATAGGCGTAGAAGATAAAATCGTTTATATAATCGTAATCTATTTGAAGCGTTTCAATAAAAAAATCATCGGTAAATAGTTTACGGATCTCTTCAGGATTACTTCGCGGCATTGGTGCAACAGTTTCTGCTGACTTACCTGCAATTCCTGTAAGATCTATAGCGGCAGCTAACAAATTAATAATATTGATAGAACCATCTACTTGGGTAGACTCTCCCAATGCAATGTTGGTAGGTTTGGATTGAGTATCATTAATATCAGACTCAAATCTAGCGTTCTTAACATCTTCAAATTTCCAACTTAAAACAGGAAAATCGTAGGTTTTAATAGCTTTAGTATCTACAGAAAGATTTCCTGTAAGATGATAGTTATTAATATTTACCTCTGTAAGTTGATTAACGTCTTCTTCTAAAAAAATTTGTAAATATTCTTTATCGTAGATTTTTTGAGTAATTGCAATCTTCACATTCTCATAAAGTATAGAAGAAAATAAAAGAGTGTCTCCCTTTCTAACTTGAATTTCAAAATCGCCATTGCTATGATTTATAGTTCCGGTTTTTTGGGTAAGATTAATAATATTTATAGAAGTTCCTTCAAGATCGATGGCATCTACTTTACCTTTAAGAAGAATTGATTCTTGTGCAGTTGCGGATAATCCTAAAATAAGTAAGCAAGCTAGTAATAGGTATTTCATATATACTGATCTTAAAACCAGTAATTATATTTAATTTCTGGCTTGTTGTTTCTTGTATTTTTTACTTTGCTCTACAAGGAAATCTATAAGATCTAGCTCATTTCCCTTTTTCAACATCTGTTCACTCAGCCCATTATCATCAGCAAAATATATAAAATCATTGATGTCTTCCATTTGAATATTTAAATTCTCTTTGAAGAAATCATCATCATAAAGTTTTCTGATCTCGTTATCTATTTCGGCATTTGGAATATCGCTGTAGGGATTGCGAATTTCTTTCTCTTTGTTATTGATCAATAACTCTTTAAAAATATTAACAAAATTAATGCCATTTACAAGTCTTGTGTTACCAGAGAGCATCGCTGTATTACGTGGAGCAGAATTTACAGCCGGGCCATAAGACACTTCTGCTGTAGCATTCATTAATTCCCCAGAACTCATGTTTTTAGCGTAATCTTTTGATTCTAATCTACTTACATCTACATTTATATTGCCAGACAGATCATATGGAGAGACTACCACTTCCGGCAAAGAATTAATAACTTCATTTAAATAAATATTTAATTTTTTTGAAGATACTACCGTCTCCCTAACTAAAACCGTAAAAGGTTGAAACTGTAATGAAGTTATTCTAATGCTATCATTTACTTGCACTTTTAAAGAAAAATTTCCATTATTGTCTGCTACAGCTCCTCTTTTAGAATTCAAATTGAAGATACTCACTCCTTCTGGATCTTCTTGGGTAGGAACATATATGGTACCTTGAACTTCTATTCTACTATCTATTTGAGCAAATGCCGAAAATCCACTAACAATTAGCAGCATAACCAGAACTATTCTTTTCATAAACAAAATTTGAATAAAGAAACAAATCCATTTCTTATTAAAATAATAAGCATCGCCTAAACTTTTGTTAAACCGCTACATTACCTAAATTTACAAAAAAATAATATGAGAAATGCTTTATTAGCAAGTACCTCTACCTTACATGGCGAGAAATATCTTGCATATTTATTACCAGAACTATCTAAACATTTTAAAGATGCTAAAGAGGTTGTATTTATTCCTTATGCAAGACCTGGCGGCATCTCTCACGATAATTATACAAACCTTGTAAAAGAGGCAACAAAAGATTTACACTTCACAGTAAAAGGACTTCATGAGTTTGAAGATCCTATAAAAGCTTTAAAACAGGCTCAAGCCATTTTTACGGGTGGAGGAAATACTTTTATGCTTGTAGAGAAATTGTATAGAAATAAAGTAATGGAAGTTTTAAAAGAACAACTATTAAATGGTACTCCTTATTTAGGAACCAGTGCGGGAACCAATATTGCTGGTCTTACGATGCAAACAAGTAATGACATGCCTATTATCTATCCTCCAAGTTTTAAAACTTTAGGAATAGTGCCCTTCAACTTTAATCCTCATTATTTAGATCCTGATCCTGGATCTACACACAAAGGGGAAACCAGAGAAACTCGAATCAAAGAATTTCATAATATCAATACACAACCTGTAGTAGGTTTAAGAGAAGGAAGTTGGCTTGAAGTTAAGGACAAGGATATAACGTTAAGAGGTAAACTTCCTGCAAGAATATTTAAAGTGGGTCAAGATCCAATAGAATTAGCTACCAATAGCACATTAAACCATCTTAATTAAATGGATTTTCAAAATATTTTAAACACCATTCAAAAGGATCTATCTCATTATGATGTTTTTGGAAATGTGGCCTCCTACATTCCAGAGTTGGCTAAAGTAGATCCCAAGAAATTTGGAATGCACTTATACGGAACAGATTCTCAACATTATAGTTTTGGAGATAGTGAAGAGAAATTTTCTATTCAGAGTATTTCTAAAGTGTTCACATTAGTTATGGCTATGAACATTTTAGGTGAAGACTTGTGGGACCGAGTAGATGTTGAGCCTTCTGGAGATCCCTTTAACTCTTTAACACAACTAGAATATGAAAGTGGGGTTCCAAGAAATCCATTCATTAATTCTGGCGCACTTGTAATAGCAGATATTCTGATATCAAATTTGGATAATCCAAAAGAGGATCTATTAAAATTTGTTAGGAAAATTACCGGAAATGATAAGATAGATTATGACTATACGGTGGCTGCTTCAGAAAAATCTACAGGCTATAGAAATTACGCTCTGGTAAATTACATGAAGGCCTTGGGAAATATTAAAAATGAGGTGGAGCCTATTGTAGATTTCTATTTCCACCAGTGTTCTTTAGCTATGTCTTGTGCAGAATTAGCTACAGCATTTATGGTATTTGCTAACAAAGGAAGAATTTTAGATACAGGAGAAAAGATCTTATCTAAAACAAAAAATAAAAGGGTAAATGCTTTAATGCAAACATGCGGTTTTTACGATGAAGCAGGAGAATTTAGCTTTGAAGTTGGCTTGCCTGGAAAAAGTGGTGTTGGAGGTGGAATAATTGCAATTCATCCTTCTAGATATTCTGTAGCAGTTTGGAGCCCTATCTTAAATGAAAAAGGAAATTCTGAATTAGGAATGGCTGCTTTAGAAAAACTAACCACCTTAACAGGGCTGTCTATTTTCTAGATCAAAAAACATATAAAATAAAAAAACCTCATCAATTAAGATGAGGTTTTTTGTTGGAGCGAAAGACCGGGTTCGAACCGGCGACATTCAGCTTGGAAGGCTGACGCTCTACCAACTGAGCTACTTTCGCAAGACTCTGCAAATATAATCCTTAAAATTTCCAATTTCCAAAA
>Ga0209309_10000287_pt1 | contig 63671 bp, 37 predicted proteins | sample COGITO_mtgs_1204_2_FD_184807 | JGI IMG/M metagenome (GOLD analysis project Ga0209309, IMG submission 184807) | Pelagic marine microbial communities from North Sea - COGITO_mtgs_120412 (SPAdes) (version 2) | ecosystem: Environmental > Aquatic > Marine > Epipelagic ... | reverse complement strand
GCGCTTGCTCTTCTTGGTAGGCGCGATTGACTTCATCATACTGCCAGCTGGTATCTTGCAAGAGCACCTTATTAGCAATACCAATCACACCACTGGCGCCATACAACTTGGTGCTGAGTGTATTTGAGTTCGCATCATAGCTGTGCTCAGTGCGGTTATTAGCAGCATCAATGGTTTGAATTAATCGGTCATAGCCGTCATACACCATGGTGGTTGTTTCAGCTTGGCCATCACCATCCGTATCAGCTGCATCTGTAGTTTTTACCAGTTGGCCATTGGCTGAGTATTCATAAGTTGTGCTACTGGCTTGCTCAGAACCGGCCCCGCGTGTGACGCGTGTTGGTAAATTACGCGCGTTGTAGGTGGTTTCAACACGAGTGCCTTCAGGCGCAACCACCGCTGTAATATTTTGGTTGTTATCATACTCATAACTGGTTTCGTAATACACACCTTCACGAGGGGATACGATTTCTGCCACTTTATCATTCAGCGAATTATAGCGGTATTGGGTATGCCGCCAGCTGGTCAACCCAGGGCCAGTTGTACCAATATTTTGCACACTTTTACGAATTAAATTATTATTCGCGTCATAGGCAAAATCAGTCATATAATTCAAAGGGTCAGCCGCAATAGTGCGCACTACTTGGTTGAGTGCATTGTATATAAAACGCGTGGTTTGGCCTTTACCATCAGTAGTTTCGGTCATATTGCCTTGCGGATCATAGGCAAATGTGCGTTGAATCTGCAATGGCGCACCAACACGATCTCGCGTGGCTGAGCTTTGCGCATCTTGCGTTATCGATTGGCGATAACCACCACTAGTTGCTGCCAATGGACGAGTGACATTGGCGCTCACCTGTGTTTTATTGCCGTCACCATCTGGATCATTTTCTGGATAATAGGCAAACAGCTTGACCACACCAGCCGCATCTGTTTGCCTGATCATTTGGCCAAATTCATTATAGGTAAAGCTGGTGGTTAAAGCCTGTTGACTGCCATTGGCAAGAGTTGCTGTTGGCAGCTCAACTGCAACTGGTAAACCTTGAATGCTGCCAGCAACACCGCCAGTCAGTGCCACTGAATTGTCAGCCAATAGGGCTTGCAGCTCAGCCTGCGTCATGGACAGCTCAGCCGCTAAAGCTGATCCATTGTCTTGATGCTGATAATCATAAGTCATACGGGTGGTATGGCCGTTGGCATCGGTTGTGGTTAAGACATGATTAAACACTGGCTCAAACGTTTGGCTGGTGCGAATTTCTGTTTGCTCAGCCTGACGTGGGCCAGGTTTGTGAATGGTTGCCAGCAAGTTGTTCTGCATGGCACGACGTGGGTTGTCGATGTCATAAACAAACTCGGTGTAGTTGCCTGCTGGTTGGGTGTGCTGAATACGATTGCTTTGCACATCATATTCAGAAGTCCAGGTAAAATCATCGTCGCCTTCAATGGTTTTTCGTAATTCCAAACCACCTTTGGTAAATAAATATTCAGTGGTATGCCCATTGCGATCAGTCATTCGTGTTTTAACCCGTGGGGTGTTGACTGTTTGATTCAATAAGTTGTCGTTTAAAGGTGAATACGACAAGGTAAAATCATGGCCTGCATCACCAAATTGCTGCGTCGTAATATGATCAAACTCATAGCTGTTCGGATCATTATTGTAAGTATTGTTTAAATAGGTGTAGCCAAACGCATCGGTTACCGTTAATAGATTATGGTTAGCATTACGCAATTTGGGATCAGTGTCATCAAAACCAGATGAATAAGTATACAAATGATATTTTCCGCCGGGAAAATCATTACCATTGGGTGTATCTGTTACCACAGGCGTGCGCGCTGCGACTAAATCACGATTGCTATCGTAATAATAACGCACTGATCGGCCAGCAAAATCGGTCACTGTATCAATATGACCAGAGTCAGGTCGATAAGTAAAATGAATCGAACGCCCTAAGGTATCGATCACTTCAATTAAACGCTCATCAGCATCATAGATAAAATCCATGCGATTGCCACTGGCATCTTGCATCAACGCAAGCAACCCATCGCTATTAAAGTAACGGCTCAAACCATTCGGCTCACGCACGCGAATACTGCCATCTGCGGTTTGATTCATAGTATTAAAGTAACTTGTTGGTGTCACAAACTCACCATTAACGAACTCGTAGGTGTATTCACGACCATCTGGCATTAAACGGGTTATATCACCATTGTCTGCATAAAAAATCCGCTCGTGGTAATTAAACACCCAGTTAAAGCCAAGCCGCCCATCAAAATGACTGCGGCTACGATAGGTGCGCTTAAGTTCAAAGTCAAAGCCACGACCTGGGATGGCTAAATCCGTGACACTCAAATCAAGCTCACCTGTGGCCAATACAATTGGGTCAGCCCCTTGTTCTGGGTTTTGATCCGTTGCAGGGGGTTTATCTTGCGGTTTCTCATCAAAAGGCTGATGGTCTAAGTCATTACTGTCACGATTCTGTTCAAGTTCATCAACACGATTCTCATTCTCAGGATCATTACTATCGATTTGATCCTTGGGTTTGTTAGGATCATCAGCTCGGCTGTCATCACTACAAGTCGCAGTGGTGCAACCATCGTCTAAATCCGGCGTTGGGTCTGGATCGGGCGTTGGGTCTGGATCAGGCGTTGGGTCTGGATCAGGCGTTGGGTCTGGATCAGGCGTTGGGTCTGGATCAGGCGTTGGGTCTGGATCAGGCGTTGGGTCTGGATCAGGCGTTGGATCTGGATCAGGCGTTGGGTCTGGATCAGGCGTTGATGAATTCTTAATTGCTGTCCATAAATCATCTAAGAAATCGGGGATAAAAAACCAGCCAGCTTTGCGAATACCGACACCAGGGTTTGAAGTAATCGTCAAACCATCTTCACTCACTGTGCCATAGCCAATATCCACAAACTCTTCCAAATCATGGTCGTATGACATTAATGGGGCTTGTTCACCAGGGGCCAAACCATCGATATTAGGTACAGTGAGTTGTGCCGGTGGATAAAATAAGGTCCCACTGGGTTGAATAGTCACCACCATTTGCGGCTGCATACCGTTTTGCGGCGTCATGGGCACGGCATTACGATTGACTAAACTCGCTGAAATTAAGCCCTCTTTGGTGCCGTCTGGAAATGTGGCTGACCCTGGGGCTACTGCAAGCTTCCAAAGGGGCATTTCTTCCATAGATAAGTCAGCACCTTGAGTCTGGGACACTGGCGCCACATTAGTGTCCGACAGTTTCACCATGTAGATAGGTCGCGGTAAAGTATTGACAATACCGCTGACCATGACTGGATGAAAACTTAAGCTCGGGTATTCACCACCATTAATTGTCGAACCTTCAACAAGTAAATGAATCGGCCCTACGGGTACACGTGAGAGTTCAAATTGCCCTTGGGCATCCGTATCAGCTGCGACACTTGTATCTTCAATATGCACACGCACACCAGCTAAGGGGTTGTTTTGGTTATCTAAAACAATGCCTTTAAGCTTGGTGTCTGCCATTGGTCCTGGCCTCAATGCGGTCGCGGCAAACACCACATGCAGAGCTGGCTGTTGCGCTAATGATGCTTCAAAGCGTTGTTGATCGAAGCCCTCTTCTGCGCCTAATACCGTATTGGCAACGGCAAAGCCATCGCTATTGGATTGCACGGTCAAAGTGGTCAGTGTTTCAGCATCAGTTTGCTGTGCGAGAAAACCACCACTGCCTTGAACCACATCAAAAGTAACGTCAACGCCATCCAGTGGATTCCCACCAACATCAGCGACATAAGCGACCAAAGGTTGCGATAAGCGCTGGCCAATAACACCTCGCTGGAGATTACCAGTATTGACTGCAATCGAATTGGCTGGTGCCGCAGTGGCACTGGCAGCAAAAAGTGCCTCACTGGGTGTCCCCACCACTTTGGCTCTGACTTTATGATTCAGCTGGCCCACTAATGAGCCAAGAGTAAAACCAACGTGTGCTTGACCTTGGGTGTCCGTTGTAATGACCAAAGCCCGGTCTTGCTCTTGAGGGTCTTGCTCTTGAGGGTCTTGACCTTGGGTGTCCTGTTTTATAAGAGAGCCATCGCCTTGGATGACGCGGAATATAACATCACGATTAGCCAGTGGTTGATTGCCTTGTAATACTTGCACTTCAAGCGCTTGGGCCAGTTGTTGGTTGATTTCACCAGCTTGATGCTGCCCAGCAATTGGCTTAATTACAAGCAGTGGTTTGGCGGCGCGAATAATAGTCATTGCAAGACTAGCACTATTGCCAGCAGCATCTGTGGCAATAAATTCCAGTTGATTGTCGCCAAGTTCTAAAGGAAAATCAGCGTAGGCGTAAGAGCGCTGTTTCACAGTCGCGGCCATGTCGTTGATGGTAAGCTGTGCATCTTTTGCATCCACTTGACCACGGACAATATCATTGACCAAGCCAGTCAGAGTAATAGTGTCGGTATACACCGTTTGACCGTCCTGATGCGAATCTAGCGTGATAATTGGTGGCGTTTGATCGCGAATAGCGGTGATTGAATCCACCACCTGTAAATCGTCCAACTGGGCAATGGCACTGATACTGTTATAACCCTCTACCAGTGCTAGCTGAGCATTAAAAGTACCATCTGCATTCACACTAACCGCCTCACGATTAAGCAGAACTTCTGCTGCAGCATAGGAGGCTCGACCGGTAACGGTGATTTCGGCTGTGCCAAAGGTTTGTAATGATGCAGGGCTGGTGATTTGAATAGTTAATTGGGCATCTGTACCAGAGCAATCTTCATCAATACTGTTGCCTGGAATATCCGTTTGATTTGGTGCAATGGCAGCACTGGTGTCATCACAATCACCAGCTTCCGGTGTATAACCATCGCCATCTAGGTCAAGAATCGAAGTATCGATTAAATCGCCAGCTTGGCAATCTTCATCAATGCCGTTATTGGGAATATCTTGCGCCCCTGGATAAATTGCGGCATTGTTATCGTTGCAATCGCCACTCGCTGGGCTAAAAGAATCATTGTCGTCGTCAAGTAAAGTAATATCAACTGGGTCTTCACCATCACAGTTTTCGTCAATACCATTATTGGGGATAGAATCAGCACCTGGATAAATACTGGCGTCAGTATCATCACAGTCTAACTGTTGTTCATTGAAACCGTCATTGTCAGCATCAATCAGTGTTTCATCAACCAAGTCTTCGCCATCACAGTCTTCATCTATGCCGTTATTAGGGACATCATCAGCGCCAGGATAACGATTTGGATCCGTATCATCACAATCCCCACCTGCAACTGTGACGCCATCCTTATCTACATCAGGATCTGCTGCCCCCAATTGATACCGCAGACTCAAATCTAATTGATCTGGATCGAACTCGCGATTTTTACGGATAACCACTTGAAACGTATCAAGACTGGTACCTAGAGCACCTGCTGCAATAGCCGAAAACCGAATATTTTTGGAACGAATTGACACATATTGTTGCTGAGACTTAACGCGAACGCGTATTTTCTCTGCAGTAAAACCAGTTAAATTGTCTAAAATCATTCGATAGGTGTAAACCCAATGGCGTTTTTTAGATTTCGTATTAACCAGTTGTAAATCGTGCAGCTTAAGCCGGTTAACTTTGGCCGAGAATTGTAATTCTAATTGGTTAATATCAATTGGTTTACCTGACTTCGAAAGCACGGTGAAATGCTGCTGACTCCGAAGCCTTTGGCCTGGAGTCGCATGCCCAAAGGTTAGCTTCTGCTGTTTCAACTGGAAATCTTTTAATTGTCGACCCTTGCTTGAGCTCTTGTTGAACGATACTGTGCCGCGTAGATGACGTAAATCACTGCTAGAGGTATTTTTAATGATCACACGATACAAATATTCAACATCGAAAAGCTGGCGAAAAAAAATTCTGCCCCAATTAAAATAGTTTATATTATTGATTGACTTAAATTTTCGAACATTAAAAATTGGTTGTATTCTTACCAGTTGAATTGATTCAACTTGAATGTCATCAGCAGTTAACCGGTGTGTTTTATTTTTTTGCAGCGACTCTGCCGCAATCCCGCTATTGCTCAATATAAAACCCAAGACAAGTAAGCACGAGTACAGCATAAGACGGCGAACAGGATAGCCAATTTGGCGAAAACCCAACCGATTGACTACATTTATCCAAGATTGCTGCAAAGCATGTATCAACTGCATAACGACACCGACTTAGAGGACTTATTCATTCAAGTTTTTTTATCTCAAATAAAGCCTAGCAAGAAGCTTTTACGCTGTTGCATCCAATCACTAGTGGTTTGGACTGTTTTGTCTGGAATCGCTCAAAAATGTTTAGCTAAAGCCTCTACAAAAGAAGTCATAGAGCAATTAAGTGACACACTTAATTGGCAGGACACTGCAAGCTACTGGGGTTTAAATTACCGTCACCGGGCATTATCGAATGGTATTTCCAATTTAGGCGAGTCTTTAGGTGCTGGTGCTTGTGTTGGCGACATTAACCGTGATGGTTGGATGGATGTTATTGCTCTTCAGGGCAGTGGCAATACCAGAAGATATGGAAAAAATGCATGGTGGTTGAAACCCAACCGGATAGCACCAGTAGCAGTTTACATTAACAATAAAAGTATGGGCTTTACACCAGCACCAAAAGTCATTCAAAACAATACAAATAGGCTAGATCATCCTATTGGCTGTACATTATTAGATATCAATAACGACACTAAGCTTGATTTGGTAGTGACAACCACACAAGGCAGCTGGTTTTATCTTATGCAAGATTCACAACTCCAGCTGCAGGGCAGAATAAATCACAGCCATTGGGGCACTAGTGCGAACGCTTTTTATAAAAACAACCGTTTGCAATTAGTCATCAATCAATTGATTGATTTTAAAAAAGAAGTACCACATCTAGAACAACTCAGTGGCTTAGCCACTTATACTAACCCGGCGTTTAATGCTAGCCAATATAATCCTTTACCAAACCTTTATATTGATCAGGTGACGCCAGCTATGCAATCAAAGAAGTCCACAGCACTTGATCGCAGTTTACAGACAGTCACCCCCTTAACCATACCACTAGCCAACCCAAAGCAATTGCTGACATTAAATGATTTTGCCAGTCAAAATAGGCTGGTTTCATCAATGGAAGCTATCCAATCGATTGATAGCAGAGATGTTGTACACGATTATTTTGACAATCAAATAATTCAGATTTTTGCTCGTGGTTTAGGTAAAGATCAACGGACACCTTTTGTTGCCAGCTGGGGTTTAGCTCAAGCTGATGTGGATCGCGATGGCGATCTCGATGTATTTGCAGCAAACGGTTTATTACAGCCAAATACAATCGCACCTTATACAGCACAAGGTCAGAATAATCACCTATTGTTAAATACCAAGGGGAATTTTGAACCTATTTCTTTAGAGACGTTTGGTCGTTCTTCACGTGGGGCCTTTGTTATAGACATTAATAACGATGGCTCAACAGAAATACTTGTGACTAATAATAATGGTATAAGTCAGGTGTATCAATTTGAAAAAGCTGCTGCAGAATATTATTGGCTTACATTAGATTTAAATTTTTATGAGCCCAACTTAGCCCATCAACCAGTTAAAATTTCAATCACTGGTAGATCAAGCAATTCCAATCCAACCCACACTGAAACCATACATTACCTACACGAGGGTTCTAGAGCATTATTTGGTAATCGTGATCCGCGAGCACATTTACCACTTAAAAAAATACGATATATAGATAAAGTTTCACTGCACTGGTTACTTGATAACGACAAGCAAGAGTTTACCAATATTGAGCCAAATCATTTCTATCGCTTATCTGTCAATCGAACCAATTTAAATCAAGTCCAATTTAAAAGACCTCGCCTAAATACCGCTTTATTACAAGACAATCCATTAGATCAAAAAACCCTAGAACATCTTACCATGCTCCATATAAAACTATTGCAACCACCCCACTATCATTGGCTTTGGCAACAACTGGATATACAAAATAAAATCAATATTTTGCATCAACTCACAGTAGATCAAAAATACTTTCACAAAGCCCCTTGGATAGCACATCAGTTAATACGCTCACCAGAGGGTTTTGCTGCAGCTGCACAATATATGATAGAACGTGAAAATCTCGATTTATTGTATATTTTTTTGCAGCTTAGTAGTCAAGTCACCTCTCAATATGAGATTTGCGAACTTTCTCAATACTGGCAATATATTTTTGAACAAGAAGAATTATTTTTGAGGTATAAAAATCTAGCCATACCTATACTCATTAAACACTATCAAAATTCAGCAAAACCACGACAGCAAGCATGCTTAGCACAAACACTGCTGGCCAGTGAGTATGACCGTTTAGAGTTCTTACCTCCTCAACACAAAAAGGGACGACCTGCACCGCAATTAAATTCTTTACATAAGATTACGAAACCAGAAATTCAAATTGCACTAACATCACATACAATTCGCCAATTGCAAAAATTGATAACAAAAGCGCAATCTACTGACCTTGAATCAAAAGATTTATCACAGTTAATTGCTTTTATAAAGTATGTATCAGTGAGAGACGGGCTTTTACTCAAAAATTTTAGTCAGCTCCAACACAACACACAAACGTATATATTACAAAATATGTCTTCTTTACCAACTCAATGGGACAAGGTCATTAGCACTATCGAATTAGATTTAAAACCCGATAGCCTTGCACTGCAAATTGAAATTTGGCGCTTACAACTAGAGCATCGCCCAATGTACGTAAAACAACAATTGCTCGAAAAACTTTGGCAATCTTACTCGAAATAACCAATAGGCATACAATGAATGCTCATTTTTCTCGTTGGCACAGTTTATGTCTTAGCACTTTAATAATAAGTGGCATATTACCTTGGGTATTACAATATTATTATAGCCATAACAATGAAACTGTGTTTCATATTGTACAATGGTCAGGGCTGCTTCATCTTATTACTGCTGTTTTAAGCTTATGTATTGTACCTAGAGATTATTGGCGTCATATTAAAAAAACCTTACTCTTTCGCCGACCTGGCATTATTGTTTCAGGCTTTCTAGCAGCTTTTATTGTTCTATTGGCTTATGTTACAGGATTTTGGTTGGCACTTGTCGGCCGGCGCGCAGCAGAACAATGGGTGTTTCAACTTCACTTGATCAGTGTTTTTCTATTCGTGAGTTTGGTACTACTGCATGTGCTTGGACATTGGTGGTTTATGCCGAAAAGTAGAGTCAGATCAATCCCTAGTTTTGCTGTAGGTCAAAAATATACATGGATTGGGATAATTATTCTGCCATGTATTATTTTTGGTATTGATCGAATACTTTATTGGTATCAAGCTCATCATGGCATTCCCGAAACCATAACAATTGATCAATATACTTTACCTTACGGTAATAACCCATTTGCACCAAGTGAAACGAAATTAAGTATTGCGAAAAACTCAACAGATCAACGCTTTACTCACCCTGATCAAATTGCAAATTCTCAACAGTGTATTAGCTGCCATGCTGATATAGGTCAACAGTGGCAAGAATCCATCCACAAAGCGAGCGCTTCAGATCCTACTTATGTTAGAAATATTAATCTGTTAGTAGAAAATAAAGGCATTGCTGCAGCTCGCTATTGTGAAGGCTGTCATGCGCCTGTAGCCCTACTTACAGGTGAGCTGACTAAAGGTGGCCAACATGGCGGCACACCGAACACTCCTGCATTTGAGGAAGGCGTTTCTTGTTTATCTTGTCATGGTATCGATAAAGTACATCATATCAAAGGCAACGGGAGTTATACCTGGCAACCTGCCAAACGCTACTTAACAAGTTATCTTGCAAGTTTAGAAAATCAAGATTTTGTCGCTGAAGCAAGCCGTAGTGTTGAAAAATTACTCATTCAATTAAAACCAGAACAACACAAACAAGATATGCTCGCGCCAGTACAACAAACAGCAACAATGTGCGCCAGCTGTCATGCACAATTTATGGATAAGTCTATGAATGATTGGGGCTGGGTGCAAATGCAAGATGATTATGCCGACTGGTTGTCGGGCCCCTATTCTGGTCAAAATACTGCTCAACATGGAAATAAACATCAACAGACTCAATGCCAAAGTTGTCATATGCCCTTAGTACCAGGGAATGACCCTAGCGCTGATGAAAACGGTAAGATTAAATCTCATCGTTTTATAGCTGCCAATTATGTTATCCCAACTCTCAATGGTCATCACGAACAAGCAAAGCAAACTATTGAATACTTACAAGCTGGGCATTTACAAGTCAGTATGCATGTGCCACCTGCCAATGAACAACGAGAATCTTTACATTCTTTAGCGTCACAAGTTAAAACCCATACTGAGGCTGCAGATTATTTATATATAGGTCAAACAAGTCCACTAGAAGTTATCGTAAGCAATACTGGCATCGGCCATAATTTTCCAGCAGGCACCATAGATTTACAACTTGCTTGGCTGTTCGTTGAAGGGCGCGATGCGCAAGGTCGACAAGTATTTAGCAGCGGTCATATGCAAGACAATACCCCTGAGGCGCAAGCACATGTGTATCAAGCACTGCCAGTCAATCGAGACGGTGCTCATGTATGGCGTCATGATTTATTTAATAGTATTGGTCGCAGCTTTGAGCGAGTTATACCTGCAGGTCAGTCGGACTTGGCTCGCTATTCAATTTCTATCCCCCATTGGGCGGAATCCCCTGTAACTATTATTGCGAAGTTACAATTTCAAAAATTAAATAATCGATATGCTCAATGGGCACTTCAAGAACAATATACGCCAGTGCAAACCATTACTTTGGCCTGGGATAGTTTAGTTGTACCAGTCGTACAGAGGGATCAAGTGCAATAAATTATTGTGCATTATTATTTTGAGTGGCTGTTTCAGATTCTTTAATTGCGGCTAATGCTACAGGTAAAACATCTACACTATATTGCGCTAAAGCAGCTTCCATTTTTTCAATATGCGCGGCACGTTGTAAAGGTTCAGAGCGAATCGCATCATAGTTTCGAATCATCTCTTGCATTACAGCTTGTTGGGGTTCAAGTTTGGCTTGCATGGCTTGGGTATCCTGACTCATTTGCGCCACTGTCACAGTATTTGGCTTAACAGCTTGTGGCGTCAAAGAACGGTGAGCAGTTTCTGACAAAGTCGCTTTATTGTCCCCAACTCCCTTAGTTGGACCGTTAAATGGCTTATTCTGTTGCTGAAGACTTTGTTCAACCATTTGTTGATTTTGATTAACTTGAATATAAAATAATATACCAGCCGCTAAACTGGCACAAGTGACGATAGCAAGTGGTTTGTTCATAGAAAATCCCTCTTATTGACTGACATTAAAATTGATACGAGCACTACCGGAAACACGTTTGCCGGTAATATCATATGTAGGGTAATCCCTGTAATTAATCCACAACTGATAATTATAATCAGGGGATAAAGGCTCTTTAGGCATAATGGTGACTTGTGTTGAATTTGCTGACCATTCATAATCAACTTCAATAGGTGTACCAGTACTACCAATGTATCTTAAGATTGCTGGGCCTTGAGATGTCTGATCTACAGGGCCAGTAAAGGTAACGCTTATATTAGTGCCAGCTGTAAGGCTGTTATTTTCAAGCGTATTAGAGAGGTAGCTAACCTCGTCTATTAAAGGTTGCTGTCCAGTCGTAAAGGTATTACTTTCATATGGATCAATACTATACCCGTCTATAGATTGAGCACTGATTAACTCACTGGTATAGCTTGCATTCGGATTCAATAATTCTTGCGGTACCAAACTAAAACTTTGGCTATCTCTTGCAACAACCTCTGCTGGATGTATTGTATTATTACTGGCTTTCAACAGCCAATGAATACTTTGCTTATCCATTGCTTTTGAAAAGCGATAGGAATATTGCGTATTTGTAGGCGCATTCGAAACATTATCTAAAGAAAAACTTCTATTAAGAATACTCGGCTTTAAACTTTCAAGCCGTGCTTCATCGTAAGTAATCGTTTTATAGATATTAAATTGATTACCATTTAGATCACGTAGATTGCGTAAAGACCAACGAATGTCTCGCTGAAAATCTAACGGTGCACTTGGGGCAAAATATACGCAGAGGTTATCAGCGGAAAAGCTTAATGCACCTTCAATATCAGAATTGTTACCATCATATCTGATATTAGCGTAGTTATTGTCAGCAATTGATAACGGATCTATAGGTTTATTCAGACTCAGACCAATAGATCCAGCCGGTGTATTTTCACAAGTTCCTTGAGCTTTTAGCTCAGTAACATCAAGTCCATTGGTCGTTTGGAAGGACAGCTCAAGTGCAGTAGAAATATTGCCAACAGAGTCATGTGCAACCGGCGTTTGTTGATGAATGCTAGTATTACTTGGCAGTAGCCCTGCTAAGTCATAACGAATGGTTTGGCGATCAGATCCTAGTAGAATATTTCTTAAATTAGGATTAAGTTGTGCCAAAGTAACAGCATTCACTATCTCATCAAAACCTGTTACATACGAAGTAGCAACTCCAATATCTTTTTGCCCATTTGGTAAAGCAAAAAGCACTTGAATTGCGCGATCGTCTATGTAGCCATTACTGGCAGTTCTAAAATTAAAACCCCTTACATCCGTTTCTATATCACCTTGGGCGTCAATAATATTGCTATAGTTGACTCGATAATCTGTATTTGGCTCTAAGAGCAAATCAGGTTGTAGTTTTAATATTGTGCCGGACTCATCTAGACTTAATTGCGCCGACACTTGGGTATTGCCTTGCATTAAAACGACTGCAAATTCATGGAGTCGGTTTCGAGCAAGTGGTTCGGAAAACTTTAACCACACATTTTGATTCAAGGGCAAGTCAGCTTGTGAATTTCTTGGCATTAAGTCTCTTAACTCTGGCTCTAAACCTTTTAAACTCTCAATACCAGGTTTGATTTTAAAATAACCACGATAGCCATAAAAGTTATTTCCTACAACATCCAAGGCAGTATCTTCGATAAAGACCTCAACTAAATCACCAGATGTAAAGGCTTGAGTAGGTTCAAAAACGATTGTTCGCAGATCAGATAAGACGGATAAATTGCCGTTGACAAGCTGACCATTAACACTCACATAAAAATCAGCTTCTAATCCTGCCATAGACACTGGCTTATCAGCCAATAAAACAATAGCTAATGGTGGATCAATATCTGTCGAACCATTTGCCGGCACAGCTTTAGCAATGGATGGACGAGAGTGATCATTATTTTCCACAGCTGTTGTAAAGCTAATCACTTGTGGTTCAAAACGATTACCAGCTAAGTCTTGTATACCATCATTCAAGACCAAGCTGACGATCGATTGACCTGGCAGCCGACCATATACTGTAACATCTCGACCGTTTAAGGAAGTCAGAAAATCAGCTTTAATAATTTCGCCATTGGCATAAAAAGCAAAAGCATTTTGAGTTTCGCGATCAAATAATTGAATTGGTTCGCTAAAAGTAAGTTTAAAACGCGCGCCAGGGTTAACATCTAAAGTGTTTACTCCTGGTGACATATATTCCAATGTCGGTGCTTGGGTATCACTATGAGTTGCAGTAGTGAAAGAAAAACTAGAATCGTTAGCTGTATTGCCAGATAAATCTTTGATATTCGAATAAGAGATGGTGTATCGGCGTTCTGGCTCTAACGGGTACAACGGTGTAAATAGGATTCGGTCATCTATCACTTCTATAGTGCCATCGACTTCATACTGCCCTTTAAGCACAACATGAGCAAGTTCCGCAATTGCTTCATCAAATTCTAACTCAAATCGTGAATTAACATCGACACTTCCATCATTGGCAGCTGGCAGAAGCGATACAAATTGCGGCCCAGTTGTATCTTCAGTACCTTCTAACCCGGTAGTAAAAGTTAATATATCATTTGGTTGGCTTTGATTACCAACCACATCACAAAGATTTGCAACGTTAATAGTGTATTGCGTGTCTGGTTTAAGTTGAGACACAGGTTTAAAAACAGCGCTCATTCGATCATCTGTAATAAGCGCTGTTAAAGTAATTTGTGCAGCACTAGCCCCGCCATCAACTTGTGCATAGGCAAAAGCTTCAATAGCACAATTTGTCGCGAGCGGTTCATTAAAGCGCAATTCGAATTCACTATTGATTGAAACATCTTTAGAATTGTTAACTAAGCTAGTGGCTGCGACTAAAGGTGGCGCATAATCTTCACTTGGGATAGTTCTAAATTCAAAATAACCATCACTTACAAAGCTATTGCCTGCAAAATCAGCAATTTCATATGCACTTGTACTTAACGAGTTGAAACGCCAATAATATTCATAGTCTGGCAGCAGCGGTTTTTCTGGTATAAAGGTTACACTGTGGCCTTGTTGACTTACAACCAACTCACCTTTGAGTTCTTGTGCCAAAGAAATATTGTGAACAATTATAGAACGACTTGACAGCGTAGCAGGATCTACAGGCTCGGAAAATTCTATAGTTAATGGTGTATTCACTGGTATGTCTTGCTTGCCTCTAGCAAAAGTTCGGCTTACTCGACGACCCCGCTCAATATCAAGATTATTAGATGTGGTAAATGAGTACTCAAATGGTTCAGCTTCATTGCCATTAACATCTTGAATTCCGGTCATTGTAAGCCGATAATCTGTTACAGCTTCGAGCAAAGTATTGGGTGTAACATAAATACGCTGATGATCTGCACTTAATTGTGTTTGAACAGATACTTTCTCATTATTTTCATTCCGTAATGCAATATTCATTAATGCAAGTTCATTTAATGGCTCATTTAAATTAAATACAAAACGAGCATTCATTGGCATTAATTGACCAGCTAAATCAAAACTACTTGAGATCATAATTGGTGCTGCCACATCTTCAAAATAACCGGTTTGAAAAGAACCAGAAGCACCATTGGTAGAATTTCCGCTCAAATCTCGCACATGATCAACAGAGTAAGTATACCGACGGTTCACAGCCAGAGATTGAACTGGATGTAAAAATAGAGTTCTCCCATCTTCACTTAGATCTAATTCAACAGCCACCAAAGAATTAGTAAAAGTGTCACGCAGGGTCGCAGCACTGTCTACAACACTCGCTGGATCAATAGTTTCGTTAAATGTAAAATAAAGCGTCGGACTGGTATCTATAAGTTGGTTATACTCAGTTGTGGAAGCTTGGGCTATAGGTTTATCACCATCGAATCCAGCACCAACCAAGATTTGCCATTCATAAGGCGCAATACTTTTGCCAGTGAGATCTGTAATATTTTGAACAATTTCAGTATGAATTTCATTTGGTTTCAAACCATTGGTTAAACGGTATTGAAAGCTACGACGATCACTTGCAATTGTAACTTCTGCTTTATTTAATTGGTTCAAGCTAATCGGGTTAATGGGTTCGTCAAACATTACGCTGAAAAGTGCATTGACTCCCACGGTTTCTTGGCGATGATCAACAGCAGGTGGACTGACTTGAGTAATGTTTGGCTGGCGATCATCAATAATTTCACCGGTATGAAAGTCGGTCCTAATTGATCCAGTACGAATATCTCCATCAGTATCTTGAATATTGGACAAACTCACGCGATAACCAGTATTGGGTTTTAAATTTGCAACTGGCTTTAGAGTGATTGTCGTCAGATCGTAAGCTAATTCCCGCTCAAACATAATACGCTCAGATGAATTATTTATTTCATACCAGTAAATATTGGCATTTTCTAAAGCGGATGGCTCTAATGCTTCATTAAATTGTAGCTGCAGCTCAGCATTTAAAGGAACATCATCAGCATATCGAGGTATAGACTGCGTAATCAGCTGGGGCATAGAACCTATTGCATCAATGTCTTCAACAACTCGAAAATAGCGAGAAATACTATTTGAATGTAATCCAGCAGTACTTAACAGTTTTTCTGAAACAAAATACTGAACATAAGCACCTGCAGGAAAATTATCAATAGCTGTAAATTCTAAAGTACGACCATCGGATAACACTTCTTTACTGCCTTCAGCTAATACCCCATTAATTGAGACATTAAACCCGATATTTAAAGAATTTGGGTCAATATCTTCTGACATCTGCACCCTTATTGTATTGACATCAGCCAGAGTGGAATTATTCTTTGGAAAATAATCAACGATTTTTGGAGCTGTTGACCGTTCCTCGCCTGCACTCGTTGTAAAACCGATAACCTCTTGCTGAAATGCATTGCCAGCTAAATCAGTAAGTTTGTCGGTAACCGCAATATCAAATTTTTTGCCAGGTTGTGTATTAAAATTTAAAGTAATGTCTCGTCCATCTAAAGATAACTGGAAATTAATTGGGTATTGTTGGCCTTCACTAAATGCCAATATACTTTTATCCAATTCACTTGATGCAACTGGCTCGCTAAAACTGAGCGTAACCCTAGAACCAGGAATCACATTGGTAGCGTCAGCCGATGGGACACTGCCAACAAGTTCAGGTGCTATCTCGTCTTCACCCGCCACAGTATTGAATCTATTCAACGCACCAGTAACATATTGGTTGGTATAACCACGTACATTTACATGATTAATTACTATTTCTGTATCACCTGGTAACACTTGTGATGGCGTAAATTTAAGCTGATTGCCAGAGACTTCAGAGATACCGTAAATTGGTCCAGTTGGTGTGTCTAAATAAATTGTTGATAATTGGTTGATTGGTTTTGAAAACTCGAGATTGATACTTGTATTACGGTCAACTTGAACTGCATCATCTGCTGGGTTCGAGTTTGTAATTAGTAATGAACCTGTATCGCTTGTTTCACCAGTTGTAAATGTATAAGTTTGCGGCTGCATAAGGTGACCAGCAAAATCACATACATTGCGTAATGTCGCTGTATATTCAGTATTGGCAGCTAAATTATCTTCAAGTGCAAATTCAATAATCTGCAATTGGTTATTCGTGTAAGGTTGAGTTTCAATAGTATGAGCATCGCTCACCAATACCAAACTTGGTTGGCAACCTTGCGTAATTGGTATATCAAATTCAAATTTAAGTTTCGTATTTACTGGAATATTTTGAGCTAATTCAGGCAAACTAAATTTCGGCTCTGCAAGAGTGTTGTTATCCTGTTGCAGTATATGATCCCCAGTCGTAAAAGTTATAAATGGACCATTACCTGTGTTACCAGCTAAATCTGTAAATTGGTTAGAAGTCCCTATAAACCAGTAATATTGAGTAAATGGTTTTAAAGGTTCAATCGGTAATAATCGAATTTGAGTTTGCTCTGCATTTATTTCGATATTTGCTTTGACATCTTCTTGAGTCGCTCGGTTTACCAAGTAAAAGTCATTTTGATGAATTGATGTAAAATCAACTGGCTCTTTAAAATTAGCTCGCAAAAGCACATTTAAAGGTATATCTTTCAACCCTCCTCTATCTATTGTGGTGCCATCATTGGATTCAAAAAATAAATCTACACTCCTACTCGTTGAGAAGTTTAGTTGTAACGGATTGGCGCTTTTGTTGCTAGCATTATCGAGTATCTCGCCAACGACTAATGAATATTGACTTTCAGGTATAAGAATTGATGTTGGACGTATTGTTAATATGGTATTATTCTCTTGCAACTCCGCCCTATGATCAATTAAATTATTGTTATTAAATAATTGAACATTGTCTAGTGTTTCTTGCGCAACAGCCTCATCGAACTTCAAATTAATCACTGGATTCAGTGGCACATTTTCTTGGCCAGATGGAAACGAGGATTTAACAAGTGTAGGAGCTTTTTCATCAACTTCAAAATGTGTTGAAAAACGTAAATAATAGCCACCAGTGGTTCGCGGCAATAAATTGCCACTTAAATCTCGAACACCACTGTAATAAAAGCTAAAGTTTCGCCCAACAGGTAATAATTTTTTTGGTATAAAGGAAATTAACTGTCCATCTGGGGCAATATTTAAATCACCTTCAATAATTTGGTTTTCTTGCAAATCACGCAGATAGACATTATCGGCAGTAACGCTGACGAAGTCTACTGATTCATTAACACCTAGCTGGATAATTGAATTTGGAGCTACAGTTTCATAATGATCAATATTAAACTCAATTTCGGGTATCGCTAGATCAGGACCTGCCCCAGTGGTAAATTTTCGTTCAACGCCTTTGATACTGTTGCCAGCAATATCCATAATATTTGGCAAAGGTTCGTCTATCTCAGTCAAAGATGGTAAAAGCCCAGCCATGGCATAGCGTATGACTTGATTATCCTCGCTCCATTGCACATCAACTAAGTCGTGCGTATCAATTAATAAAGGGTTCATGGATTCTGAAAATCGAGCCCAAAAAATACTATTGACACCAACACCTGTAACACCATTAAACGGACTTAAAGCTATTGCTTCGGGCGCTCGATCATCAGCTTGTAAAAAATTACCAGTTGTAAAAGATGAACTTGCTGTAGTGGTTTGCGTATCACCATCATTATCAACCACTTCGTTAACATAGACACGATAAGTTGTATTTGGTTGCAGTTGTTCAAGTGGCTGAACTTGTAAAGCTGTTGACGGTTTATCTACGCTAAGGGTGACTAATTCATCCTTTCGAGTTGTGTAATTATACAGACGCAGGTTAAAACTTTGTATTGCAGCAGTACTTAATGGTTCATTGAAATTAATTGTTATTAATGGATTTAATGGTACATTCCGAGCGTATGCTGCTGGTGATACTTGGTTTACTTTTGGTTTAACACCAACAAGCTCGTTATTACTCGCCATTTCAAAATAGCCGGTGTAATTGTGACGCCCATGATTGCCATTAGTATCCATTACTTCATCGGTTGCGTAGACTTCTATTAATGAACCAGCTGCAAAAGGTTTATCAGCAATAAAGCGCAAAGTTTGCTGATCATCAAGTAGCGTTTTTGTTCCAGTAACTAATGTACCGTTTTCTGAAACATAAATATGCTCTAAAGTTTTATCAGAATTCATTGGTTCACTGAAAATAAGTGAAACCTCATTGAGATTGGTGTAGCCACTTGATCCGCGAATTGGTCTTTGTTGAACTACTGTCGGCTGTGTTAAATCTGAATTAATAAACCCTGTTGTAAAGCTAAAAGCGGTTGGTAATAATCGATTATCTGCATAATCTGTTATTTGGTCAGTAAATACCATGCTGACAAGTGTATTTTCAGGTAAATTGGCAAGTAAAGTAATCTCAGTTTTATCAGCAGAGTAAGTAATATTGTTTGTTTTGATCACTTCACCATTGGCATAGAAAGCAACTGCTGTATTGCTCACTGAACGCACAGGTTCACTTAAAGTCACTCGAATAGGTGTATTAGGACTCACATTTATACTATTGGCAGCTGGGGATAAAGCTATAACTTCTGGAGCAGAGGTATCACCAACATTTTCAGTATCAAAATAGACATAACTGGATTGACTTGTTTTATTAGCAATATTTTTAAATTGACTGGTCGAAAATCCATAACGTCTATTGCCCTGTAATGGGACATTGGGTGTAATAGTAATTATATTGTTATTGACAGTAATAGTGCCAAAAACACCGGTTATATCTCTTTGGAATTGACTCATTGGTTGATCAAATTCTAATATAATTGAATCAGTAATACCCACATCTGTCGCCATATGTTCTGGTGTGCTTTTGACTAGCTTGGCTGACGCATCTGCCAAGAGTTGCTCACCAGTGGTAAACTCGAATGCATTATCCAATGCAATGCTATGGCCAGCCATATCACATACATTTTCTACTCTTATAGAGTATTGTGTCTGTGGTTTGAGTGCCGCTTCAGGAGTTACTAACAGACTTTTATCGCCACTGAAACTCACTTGTAAATCAATTATCTCTGTTGCATTGACTAATCGCGCCACTGGCTGACAAGCTCGACTTATGTTTTCAGATAATTGAATTTCAAAAACACTATCCAAGGCTATATTGTCTTGACCTAATAGGATACTTGTCGCTGCAATATTAGGCGCTTGGCTATCAATAGTATTACCAAAAGTAAAACGCCCCCCTGCATTTAGATATGAATTGCCAGTTAAATCCTGCACACCAGTTCTGTTACCTGAACCATTTGTCGGTGTCCATCTATAGGTATTATATGACTTAAAGGCTTGGTCTGGTTCAAACCGCCAATAGCGACGCTGGTCATTCGTCACCCACTGGCCTGATATTTTTCGATTTTCTGTTTCATTAGTAAGAGTAAAATACTGAATCGTGCTTTGGTCTATAGCTCGCGCAGCTTCAAACTCAAGCTTTAAGTTCAATGGCATATATCCATTATCAGCATCTACAGTCGAGTGCCAAATAACTGGTATATTACTTTCGTCACTGGCCTCAGCCGCAATAAAGTTTATTATTATATCTTCACGCTGATTGCCTGTTGGATCTTGCAAGTTGCGCAATATTAGTTGATAGGCACCACCAACTTGTAAAGTAGCCACAGGCGTAATACGAATGTTTTGGTTTAGACTCCCTGTCACTATATGAATAGGTAGAGTTTGACCATCAAAGAGTAATTCGATATTGGTTGGTTTAAACAAACCCAACATTTCATCAAACATTATACGAAAGCGCATATTAGCTGGTACTTGCGAGCCATCGACAAAACTACTTGCTAAAATCTTAGGTGCTTGAATATCTTCTTCAAATTGAGTCTTGAAATAAATGAGTTGCGAATTAGAGCAATTGCATTTTACATTATTTATCCCATAGAAAGCTGGTAATCTCGCATAAAAATTACGACCAATAGGTAATGGCTCTGCCGGCACAAGTATCAGTTTCAAACCATCTGTAGAAATACCATACTGTGCTGAAAGTTTTTTATTGGTGAGCTGGTCATAAATATAAAAATCGTCATTTTTATAAGTATGAGTAGGATCTATCGGCTTATCAAACTCTATAATGATTGGTGCATTAATACCAATGCCTTCATCTCTTGAACTTGGTGAATAACCAATGATCTCAGCTGGTGTTAAATCTGCTGCATTTTTAGTATTAAGAGTAAGTTCATATTCATTAGTCATTAGATTGCCAGCTCGATCACGAACTGTTGAAACTTTGATTACATATTCTGTGTTGGCCATTAAATCAAACAACGGGTCAAGCACTAATGTATAACCATCGCTGGCTAGTCTTTTCACTACCCCAGTGGTTTTACTTGGGTCTTGCACTTGCATCAATTCAACTTGCACTGATTCCAAATCAGTTGCTGCCACTGGTTCATTAAAATGCAATAGAATATGCTCATTAATTGCCAGATCACTGCCGGGTAAAACCTTAACAACAAATGGCCCTGTTACATCAGAGTTAGTTGGATCTGTTTGCTCACGATATTCAACGAGGTTTGGTACACCATCTTCATCAGCATCTGCCAATGCATCATTCGGATTAAATGGATCAAAGCCATATTGCCGTTCATACTCGTCTGGCATGCCATCATTATCAGAATCAGCAGATGTGGGATCAGAACCTAATCGGTATTCTTCTATATTAGAGACCCCATCATTGTCTAAATCACTAGTAGCATCTGCTGCACTCAACGGATTGAGACCATAGCGACTTTCAAAACCATCATTCATGCCATCATTATCCGAATCGGGATCATAGGGACTAGTGACATAACCGTCCTTGCCTTTGATTAATTCTTCAGCATCAAGTAAACCATCGTTATCTATATCTGCATTCAATGGATTTAAACCAAGTCTAATTTCAGTAAAATCTGTTAGCCCATCAAAATCAGAGTCAGCTTCATAAATAGAAGTGCTATGCGTATTTTCTTCGTCTTGATCAGACAAGCCGTCATTATCACTGTCAGCTAAAACGTTCAAGGAGTAACCATTCGCCGCACTTTGATTGCCACCAAAATCTCTGGCTTTTGCTTTAATACTGACTTGATCAACACCTTTTGGCAATGGCGCATAGACACTGTAGGGTTGAGTCGTATCACTTGCGACCAATACATCATTAAAATAAAAATCCACTGCAGCAACTGCGATATCATCATTCGCCACTGCACTTAATGGAATATTGCCCCCTTCTAATGCAACAACATCAAGCGCTAAATCGGCTAAAATAACTTGCGGCGAAATCCCTGAAGTATCATTGAACGATTGATACTGACTTATTTGCAGCCTATCTTCAGTTACCACATAGATATATTGTTCATCAGCTGTGATATCGATTGTGTCGGCATTATTGTGCAATGTGGAATAATCTATGGCATCAATATAAAAACCATTGATACCATTGTCACCTATGTTATATAAAGTGGTTGTATTGGGAAATCGCGTATCCCCTAAAAACAACATTGGGCTTTTTAGCACTAAGCTGGATACCGAACCAACCTCACTATTAGGTGCGGTGGCTAATAATTGATTGGTTTTAAAATCAGCAATATTGTAAATACTAAGCCCCGAATTCTGGCCAACATAGGCCCTATTGTCATGAGTTAAAACACTATTTGCTGCAATGCTCGTTTCACCACCTAAGGCAAAGATACCAGAGCCATCATGTCGCACTTGATAGAGTTTATTTGTAGTTAATACAGTAAAATTTTGACCACTCGGGTCTATATCTAATCCTACAATTGAATGTTCAAACTCATGCGGCGGTGATAGATTGAAAAGCTGATCGTCAACGAGCTGACTCTGATACAGTTTATTGTCGCTTGTCAGGAAAATGCTGTTACCATTGATCGCAATATGGCTCAATGCAACTTGTGAATGACTATCGATAACTATTGGTTGAGTAGGTGTTGAAACATCGATTAAAACTAGCCCCACGCTTGATCCAACAGCTAGTATTCGGTTACCTGATACAACTAAATCTGTAATGCCAGAATGTATGCCAAGAGTGGTTATCAATGCTGGGTTAAGAACATCTGAGATATTAAAAATTTCAAGACCTCGATCAGAGGCAATATAGGCATATTGTGCTTGAGTCACTATTGCAGCAGGTGCAAAGCTAACGCCCAGAGATGTCAACGCTCTTGGCGTAAATGTCTTGACGTCTATTGCACTAGTATCTGAAAAACCAGCATTATCAGCTGTAACAATACATTCCCCAGGCTGGCCGGCAAATACTTCACCAGACTGGCCACCAAAATTGCAAATATTTAAATCCGAGGCTGTATAGTTTGTACCTCTACTCTGGCGAGTTAAATCAACCTGGCTACCATCTATAGTTTCGCCTATCACGGAAAGCTGAATTTTGGCATCAGAACCACGAACACTATTAAAAGTTAATTCTGCATTTTGAGGTGAAATAGTAAGCAAGGCAATACTTGCAGCAAAATCAACACTTTGCTCATCTACGGGATTAGTACCAGCTTGTATTTCTAAACCATCGTTAATGCCATCACCATCGGTATCGGCTAACAAAGGATTTGTGGTAAATCCATCTTCACCAGCGGCTATTTCTTCACCATCACTAATACCATCTCGATCAGTGTCATTACTATCAACTAAAGTCCCTTGAAAAAACTCAGCCAGATTGGTTAAACCGTCATTATCTAAGTCTTCTGCTGCATCCGCGGCATCATTTGGATTTAAGCCATTAGCTTGCTCAAAATCATCAGGTAATCCATCAGCATCTGTATCACCAGTGGTGATAATTGTCACGTTCATAGCAGCAACAGCCCCACCAAGCTGCGCTGTTACCATGACCTGACCAGAACTAAGGCCTTGTAATAATCCATTTTGGTTAATTCGAGCAAGGTTTTGGTTAGAAACTGTGTAGTTAATCCCACTATTTCTATTTGTTACCTTGCGTCGACGACCATCGGCATAGACAGCAAACACATTGACTGAAAAATAAGTATTTTCACCATAGAGTAATGTCTGGGTTCCTGATAAAAACTCTAAACGAGTTGGAATTTCTTCATCTTCAACTAAATAAAAGTCACCAACTTCAATAACTTGGTCTGCGGCTAACTCTAAAATGTTAGTCCGTGCTGAAAAGGTTTCACCATCTCGGTGACAGGTTGCTCGAGCACGAATTTGACCAATGCGAATCGGCACATTATCAATTTGCCACCTACCATCTACGCTCACTTGGGCTGATAGGTTAAGAATACTCACTACACAGGTATCGTCTATTTCAATCACATCTTGTGGCGTAGCAGCTTGGGCAGAACTGTTGTAATGAAAAAACCAAGTAAAAAGCAAAATCACTAAAGTTAAGGCCATTTGCGCGGGGGTATGATTGATTGTCATAGTATTTTCCATTTCAACAGCAATGGGCAAAAACGGGCAAAAAATGCCATTTATAAAAATTTTATTTTCATTGTGATAATTGTAGAAAAACTTTAAGGGGTATCGAGAGAATATTAAAATTCAGATAGGCCATATTGTCTTATTTAAGTTTTGACGCCAGTCTCAACTTTACTTTGAAGAGCCGTCCACTGAGAACTCGTATAGAATCATTAATAAGTTAGCTGTCAGGTGATTTGATCTTTCAGGTGCAAACCATGCAAGACAAACCAGCTTATTTGATGATTCTCCTTGAATTTCAATCATCACCTGATCCATGGATGACGGTACGCTTTCTAGTCTATATTGGTTTGTTGTATCAGCAGCTTATTAAAGACAAGCAGCTCAAAAGTGGTAAACTACCACCAGTATTTCCAGTAGTCTTGTATAATGACAATCGCACCTGGCAAGGCCCGGTTGATCTGAAGAAACTGATTGATTTGCCAAGTGGCTCCAAACTCTGGCCATACCAGCCACAATTACGCTATTATCTAATTGACGAGAGCGAGCAGATTGAATACGAAGCAGATACCTTGACCAGCTTATTGTTTAAACTCGAAAAAGCCGATCTTGAATCTGGACTGATTGCGTATCTTGATAAGCTTATGACGTTACTGGATACACCGAAATACACTCAAGTGTCTCGAGATTTTCTCACGTGGATACATCATGTGCTCGAACCCCTTAAGCAAACAGAATTTGATTTTAGTGATGTTGAAACCATTAACGAGGCCAAGAATATGTTGCGTGAAAATGTGATTCGCTGGAAAGAAGGGTATATTCAGGCTGGTATTCAGCAAGGTATTGAAAAAGGCGAAGCCAAATTACTCATAAAGCTACTAACCAAGCGCTTCGGCCAACTGCCTCATACGCTTAAACAAAAAATACAGCAAGCCAGTGCTGATGAATTGGAACAATGGGCATTGAATACCCTTACAGCTACAACAATTGATGATGTGTTTTAATAAAGCCAGCACTACAATACGCTTTATTATATAACCCATTAAGAATATGTCGATTTTTTCAACATATGGTATATTTAAAGTCATTTGAATAATACTTAATTAGCACTATATTTAGATTTATTCATTTCTTAATCATATTTTAGTAGCAGGGCATTTTTAGCTTAAAACAACAAACAGCGGCACAATCATCACCACTGTTCTAACTTGTTTAGTCAGTTAAAGAACTGATGTGGTTAAGTACAACTTTTAAACGACCAAGCCATGCGTGAATATATTCTCAACCAGCTTGATCGAAGTCAAATTGATTGGACATGCGTCTCTCATTGAATGGCACCTAAGGCCAGTACCCTAAAGCTGCCACTTATCTAACGCTTGTAAAATTAACTCATGCTCTCAAGGTATGATGTGAGCACTCAGTTAATCAACCAATCACTTTCGAGGTGTAAACCCTGTATTCCCACCTCCAGGAAACTGAGTCACTGTCCCTCCATTCATTGTAGTGATTTTGGGAGTACCCACCTGTTCTACCTCATCGATACGCAATATGGCCTGTAAAGGGATAAAAGATCGTTTAACACCGGCAAACTCTGCTTTAAGTTTTTCTTCTGCTGGATCAACCACAACCTGTGCACGGTTGCCAAATACAAACTCTTCCACTTCAACAAAGCCATACAAATCACTTTGATACAGTTGTTTAACATACATTTCATAAATCTCGCCTTTTGATATAAAAGCAAGTCGGTATAAACTCTCTTTTGCCATTGAAATAAGTCCTTAAATTTAACTCTGAGCATCTACAAATTGCTTATTTATTTGCAAGCTTTAAGTTAGGTTACAGGTGTGATCCCTCATGAGCATGTTATCGTCAGCATATAGATCTTCGGACAAGGAATAGATGGTCACAAAAATAACAGTAATTAATTAATAAAGCTATTACTGAATTTACTGCTCAATGCTAAAATAAATATCAATAGCAGGCTTCCAAACTTATAAAATTGTCTGGTATACTCTTTGACCACCACTGTTGATAAGCCGTGTGGTTGCCACCCAATTGTAACTATTTTAATTAAATCATGGCCAACATGTTTTAGTTTCACTTGTTCCTCAGGTGGACTCCGCTAAACTAATAAGGCTAATTCACGATATTAATGTCAATAGCTAGCTACTTTTGTTCTACAAGCGTTACGCAATCGGCGTTCCCTTTGTTTATAGTTCAAATAAGAGAACGCCAATATTTTAGGTTAACTCTGGGGCGATATACCTCTATCCTAGTAGCTTTCACAAGGTCAAAGTCACTAATCGTTTACATACAGGTCTTAAGAGATGACGAAACAGATATCTATGAAAATCGAAGTCTCCTGCAGGATTAATTTTTGTTTTGAGGGAGTCATCCTATGAAGCTACGCCAATCAAAGTCTACCGCAGGGTCAGCTCTATTCGCTAAAGTGAGCCAAAAAGCTAAGAGTACAGTTGCTCATACATTTGCAAAAACTGCTGCTGGTATGACAGCTTTTATTGTCTCTGGGCTGCAACCCGTATTTGCTATTGAAACGGAATACGACTTAACCCGTGGTGTTACCGAAGTCAGCGAGCAAATTTTTGGGCTTCACCGACTTATGCTCTACTGGTGCATAGCGATTGCTGTGGTTGTATTTTCTGTTATGTTTTATTCCATCTTTAAACACAGAAAATCTAAAGGCCATAAACCGGCTCATTTTCATGAAAGCACAATGGTTGAAATAATATGGACAGTTATTCCTTTTTTAATTCTAATCTTTATGGCTATTCCAGCTACTAAGACGCTTATTTTTATGGATGACACCTCTGATTCAGCTTTAACCATAAAGGCTACTGGTCATCAGTGGAAATGGGAATACGACTATCTTGCCTATGAAGACGATAATAATTTAAAGCTCAATTTTTTCAGTAACTTAAAAACACCTAAAGAGCAGTTTACTACACCAATCAGGGCTTCAGGCTTGTTTCCACTGCCTTGGGGTACTGAAGCTACTGAAGATCAATCGGTTAAGCAGCCACCAGTTAAAAATGAAAACTACCTCCTTGAAGTTGATAATCCAGTGTATATACCAACTGGCCAAAAAATTCGAGTATTAACTACTTCTGCAGATGTTATACACTCTTGGTTTCTACCAGATGCTGGTATTAAAAGAGATGCAATCCCAGGTTTTACTAATGAAATCTGGTTTGAGATCCCTGAAGGTAAAGAAGGCACATATCGCGGTCAATGCACGGAATTATGTGGTGCATTGCATGGGTTTATGCCTATTGAAGTAGTTGCTGTGACACAAGATAAATTCAAGCAATGGCTGGCAGACGAGCAAACAGCACAAGCCGAAGCCAAGAGCGCGGCTTCAAGTGATTCTAATAAAGAATTTACCAAAGACGAGCTTATGACGCTGGGAGAAGAAGTTTACCAACAATGTGCTGGTTGTCACCAACCTAACGGTCAGGGTATGCCACCAACTTTCCCTGCATTGAAAGGCAGCAACATTGCTACAAAAGCAGAATTTCGTATGGAGCATATTCATATAGTAAACCGTGGCAAGGGTGCTATGCCCTCATTTAAGGCTCAGTTAAGCCCTAAAGAACGAGCTGCAGTTATTACCTATGAACGAAATGCATGGGGCAATGATACAGGCGATGTTGTACAACCAAAAGAAATTGTGGATAACCCTTAGGGCTCTATAAAGCCAAGTTCAAATAGAGTATCCAGTGCCAAGTTAAAGATAATGAGGAAGCATGATGAGTGACCACCACCCAAACCCAACTGGGTTGAAACGCTGGCTATTAACAACCAATCATAAAGAAATTGGTTCTATGTATTTGCTATTTAGCTTCGCCATGTTTTTGGTGGGCGGCTTTATGGCTATGATTATACGCGCCGAGCTTATGTACCCTGGCTTACAGCTGGTTAACCCCAACTTTTTTAACCAGATGACAACGACTCATGGCCTAATAATGGTTTTTGGCGCGGTTATGCCAGCTTTTGTTGGCCTCGCCAACTGGATGATTCCACTTATGATCGGTGCGCCAGATATGGCGCTACCTCGTTTAAATAACTGGAGTTTTTGGATTCTGCCATTTGCGTTTGGTATTTTAATCTTTTCAATTATTAAAAGCTTTTTAGGCCTTGGTGATGCACCTAACTTTGGCTGGACATTTTACGCACCACTGTCCACCACCTACGGCCCACCCAGTACTGACTTCTTTATACTTTCAGTTCATATGCTGGGTATATCATCTATCATGGGCGCTGTTAACGTTATTGTAACTATCTTCAATTTACGCGCTCCTGGCATGACCCTTATGAAAATGCCACTATTTGTTTGGACTTGGTTAATCACTGCTTTCTTACTTATTGCAGTTATGCCAGTACTGGCTGGCGCGGTAACCATGATGTTATTTGATCGTCATTTTGGTACAAGCTTTTTCGATGCCTCAGGTGGCGGCGATCCTGTTTTGTTCCAACATATTTTTTGGTTTTTTGGTCACCCTGAAGTCTATATAATGATATTGCCAGCATTTGGTATTATCTCAACCATAATACCGACTTTTGCCCGTAAACCTTTGTTTGGTTATGCATCAATGGTTTATGCCACCTCTTCAATTGCATTTTTATCATTTACTGTTTGGGCTCACCATATGTTTGCGGTTGGTTTACCTGTAGCAGGTAACCTATTTTTTATGTATATGACCATGCTTATATCTGTGCCAACAGGTGTCAAAGTATTTAACTGGATTGCAACCATGTGGCGTGGGTCAATGACTTTTGAAGTGCCTATGCTGTTTTCGTTAGCTTTCGTAGTGTTATTTACTATTGGTGGCTTATCTGGACTGATGCTAGCCATAGTTCCAGCAGATCAGCAGTATCATGATACCTACTTTGTAGTCGCTCATTTTCACTATGTACTAGTAACTGGTGCGATATTTTCTATCTATGCAGCTGCTTACTACTGGCTGCCTAAGTGGACAGGTAATATGTTTCATGAGGGGCTGGCCAAACTCCATTTTTGGACATCGTTAGTTTCTGTGAATCTCCTGTTTTTCCCAATGCATTTCCTTGGGCTAGCCAGTATGCCTCGCCGTATTCCAGATTATTCTTTACAGTTTGCGGATATTAATTTTTGGGTTAGTATTGGTGGCTTTGCCTTTGGCCTCAGCCAACTTATTTTCCTTGTAGTGCTTGTTAAATGTATTAAAGGCGGCAAAAAGGCCACGGCAGAAGTATGGGATAATCCAGAAGGACTGGAGTGGACTGTACCATCACCAGCACCATTACATACTTTTGAAACACCTCCAGTTATTAAGTAATACACTTAATAACTGGCAACTAATTTGGCTGATAGTATGAATCCAGATAATGACCCAAACAGTAAAGCAACCAACAGTAACAAGACCAGTAGCACTGCGTCTAAAAATAAAAAGTTAATTGCCAAGCTTGGGTTAATTGTTGTTGGTATGTTCTTATTTGCAGTTTTCGTATTACCGCCTATGTATGACGTATTATGTGATATTACTGGGCTTAACGGTAAAATTGAATTAACTCCAGCAAGTCAACCCAATGATTCAGATGAAAGCGAATCAAACGATACAGTTGAGGCTAAACATAAGCCAGCCTCACCTGCTCGTACAATCAATGTAGGCTTTACCACCAAAGTTGACAAAGATATGCCTTGGACTTTCAATGCAGTATCTGGTGGGGTTGACGTAGTGCCTGGCAAAACCAAACTGGTTTATTTTGAGGTGTTTAATCCTACAGATAAAGATATGGTTTCAAGGGCAATACCGTCCATTAGCCCTGCTCGAGCAGCACAATATGTGAATAAAATGGAATGCTTTTGCTTTGAAGAACAACCTTTAGCTGCTGGGGAATCCAAACGCATGCCTATGAGGTTTTACCTAGATAAGGATACACCCAAGGAGATTGAACAGCTCACTTTGAGTTATACACTCTATAATAGAAGTAGCATGTAACATAATAGAAGTAGTATGTAACTTCAAAGCCATAAATCTTTAAAGACTCTATTATACAAAGAATTCTCTAACCAATATTTCGTCACCCTTGGTGGCCTGATTTAACTTTTGACTATATTCTCGATTGAGGAGACTCGACAATGAGTGCATCAACTCCAGGCAAAACGCCTAGTTATTACGTTCCTGCCAAAAGTATATGGCCTATCTTGACCGCTGTTGCATTATTTTTATGTGCAGTTGGCGGCGCCTCCTTTATTCAACAGTCTACAGACTTTGTGAGAAACGAAGGCTCTTTAGGCGGTGCTCTATTTGGGGTGGGTTTGTTTGCCATGTTTGCCTGTATGTTTGGTTGGTTTCGGGAAACAGTTGTAGAAAGCCTAGATGGTATGAATTCTGGACAAATGTCTACCTCCTACAGAATGGGTATGGCTTGGTTTATATTTTCCGAGGTAATGTTTTTCGGTGCAATCTTTGGTGCTTTATTTTATACCCGCCTCTTAGCCATTCCTTGGCTTTCAGGCGAAGGTAATAATGCAATGACTCATGAGCTGCTATGGCCGCAATTTCAGGCGATGTGGCCACTAACCACTACCCCTGATGGTCGAACCTTTGAAGTCATGTCACCTTGGGGTTTACCAGCCCTTAACACCCTCCTCCTAGTAACGAGTGGCACTTTTTTAACCATTGCTCACCATGCTATTAAAACAGCTCAAAAATCTAAAGTATTAATTAATTTAGGTATTACTATCTGCTTAGGCTTTATTTTTATGGGTGTGCAAGCTTATGAGTACTATCATGCATACCATGCGCTTGGCTTAACTTTAAATGCCGGAATTTATGGTTCAACCTTCTTTCTTTTGACTGGTTTTCACGGTTTACATGTAACAATCGGTGCAATTATGCTTACCGTCATGTGGATCCGAACTGCTAAAGGTCACTTCACCCCAGAAAACCATTTTGCCTTTGAAGCAACTGCTTGGTATTGGCATTTTGTAGACGTTGTTTGGTTATTCTTATTTTTCGTCGTCTATTGGTTGTAAAGGTCTATTGATTCCCAAAAAATAGAGCTTATACAAAACTTCGTAAAACATTAAAAAATAATATTTCTACTCAAAAAAACCGCAGCAAGTCTGCGGTTTTTTTATTTTTGCTTGTTTTTATACTTACTCGTTAAATTAAAACATTGACTCTTAACCCTGTTGAGCTAAATGCCATTCACGCATAAATACAGCAGTAATTGATTGCTCAATATGAATAGCCTCAGACACAGGACAAAAAATTGTAACTTGCATAACGCTGTTGCCAATTTCATTAGTTAAAATTCGTACTTCAGGATCAGGACCGGCCAAAGTCACCCCCAAACTCTTCTGAATAAACTGCTGATAACGCTCCGCTACATCCATAAAATGAGCACATTCAACTCGGGCAGACTCTAAAACCATACCTTTGAGCTCAAATAAATTGACATCACACGGTCGAACTAAGTTAAAACGGTGTACCACATAGCGACGCATAAAATGCAATTTTTTAACTGCTTGTGTCAAAAACAGGGAATTAGGCACTTCTAAAGTTTTTCCAGTAAAGTCAAAACTGCCATTATCAATATCAATATCGAGTAAAGTCGTGCTAAACCAGTCTCTATCCACCACTTCGCCCGTATAATCATCAATTTGAATCCAGTCATTCACGCTAAAAGGCCGTGACATGGTTTGATATAATGACCCAACAATACACAGCAGAAACTCTTTAAAAGCAATAACAATAGCCACAAAAAAAGCAGCAATTGAAAATACAAACTCTTGCAGTTCTGACAACCAAATCATAACCACACAATACACCATCATAACTGTAATAGTATTGCGAATATTTGATTTCCAGCGGCGGGTATTCTCTTTAAACTTATGTTCTCGTTTATTAACTCTCCAAAGTAAAACAAAGCGAAGCATTAAGAAAAAAGCAACACAAACCCCGGTAAGTAAAAGCCGATCATGCAACACCCAGGGCATTATTGCAGAAATAACATCGGAAGGTTCAAACACTTCTTATTCCTCGTAAACTGGTTCTTCTTGAATGACTAACCAGGCTGCCTTAAGATACATCATCATTGACCAAATTGTGAGCACGGCGGCGATAACAAACAACACGATGAGTAGAGCATAGAGCCAACCAAAGCTGTAGGTTTGATAAAAAAACAAAGCGCCAATTGCAATCATCTGAAATACAGTTTTAACTTTACCAATCCAATGAACCGCGATATTAGCTCGTTTACCTATTTCCGCCATCCATTCTCGTAAGGCAGAAATTGTTATTTCCCGACAAATGATAATGGCAGCAATAATAGTAAACCACCAGGCATCCATCAGGTCCACTTGCAGTACTAGCGCAGTTGCTACCATTAATTTGTCGGCAACAGGGTCTAAAAATGCCCCAAAAGCTGTGGTTAAATTGAGCCTCCGAGCCAAATAGCCATCCACCCAATCTGTACTGGCAGCAATGGCAAAAATTATACAGCTGACCAAGCCAGCATACTCATGTACCCAAAGGTGTAAAACGACTAGCAATGGAATGATTGCCATCCTGGCGAATGTAATGGTATTTGGAATATTCCATAACCTTTGTTGCATGAATAATTTCCTAAGTATGGCCATTACAAAAATGAGTCTGATTATATGAGACCTTCAAGTAGAGGCTGTTAATGTCTTAAATAAGTATATATTTGTTCTGCCAAAGCAGTTTGAATACCTTCAACTTTCGCAAGCTCTTGCACACTCGCCCGCTGTACTCCTTGTAAACCACCAAAGTACTTGAGTATTGCACTTCTGCGTTTAGGCCCAACCCCGGGAATTTCTTCTAAGCGAGATTTTACCCGCGCCTTAGCTCGGGCTTTGCGATGGCCAACAATAGCAAACCGGTGGGCTTCATCGCGAATTTCTTGTAGTAAATGCAGTATTTGTGAGTTTTCTGGTTTATTGATTTCACGAATCTGCTCGCTAAGATGTAAATCAATGCGGTATAATTTTTCAAAACCGGCTTTTCGAGTGGTGCCTTTAGCAATACCTAAAATACATAATTCTGGCAGATCAAAAGCTTGTAAAATCTCACGTGCTTGGGACAACTGGCCTTTACCGCCATCAATAATAATAAGCCATGGCCAAGCCATTTCTGCACTTACCCGGCTATAGCGCCTTTGCAGTACCTCTCGCATAGCTGCATAGTCATCACCGCTATCGGTTGTGCGAATATTAAACCGCCGATATAAATCATTTCTTGGCCCTTGACCGTCAAATACCACACATGAAGCTTGCGTCAGCTCACCTTGGGTATGACTAATATCAAAACATTCAAAACGATCTTCGCAATTATGAGCAAGATCTGGCATGAGCCATTGGCGTAATGCTTGGTAGACCGCCTCTCGTTTTGAGCTACTTGCCCACTGGCGCTGAGCCGACTGGAGGGCATTTTGCTGGGCTAATTTCAACCAGGCTAGTTTATGGCCTTGGGGTTTTTGAAGCAAACAAATTCGAGTATTTAATAATTCAAATAATACCGCTTCAATAGGCTTTGACTTAAGTTTAAGCAGTGGCTCGAGTTTAAGCTCTGGCTCAAGCTTAAGCTCTGACTCAAGTTCAGATGTAACATCTTGCACCATTTGATCTTTGACACTAGTCACAATAATGTCTTCAGGTAAACCACAGCTGATTTGTGTTTGTTGATAATATTGTAAGATAAAAGACTCTAAAATTTCTTCTGCTGTTAAGTCCAATTGTATCTTTGGAAAGTAACTTTGTCCGCCAAACATTCGGCCTTGGCGAATAATCAAAGTTTGCACACAGCCAACGCCAGATGCATAAGCTAAAGCAAAGACATCAACTTCACCAGCTGCTGTATCCATATGTTGCACTTCTTGGACTTGGCGTAAATTGGCTATTTGATCGCGAATTTCTGCTGCCTTTTCAAAATCTAAACCAACGGATGCGTTTTCCATTCGTTGAGTCAGATCAGCCATTAATGAATCAGCGCCCCCTTTGAGAAAACGCTCGGCATCCGCTACCGACTGTTTATAATCTTCTGGTTCAATTAAACCAACACATGGCCCACTACAGCGTTGAATTTGATATTCAAGACAAGGTCGAGTACGATTTTTGAAAACAGAATCATGACATGAGCGAACTTTAAAGACTTTCTGCATAAGATTGAGACTTTGACGCACAGCACCACCACTAGGAAAGGGCCCAAAGCATTTACCTTGAGGCCGTTTTCGGCCTCTAAAAAATCCCATTCTTGGATAAGTCCCCTGACTTATATAGATATAAGGATAGGATTTATCATCTCGTAGTAAAATATTATAAGGTGGGCTATGGCGCTTGATTAATGTTTGTTCAAGTAATAAAGCTTCTGTTTCTGAGTGCACCAGAGTGACTTCAATATCAAAGATTCGTGCGACTAAATGGCGAGTTTTAGTCGCTTGCTGGCCTTTGGTAAAATAAGATGTGACCCTTGAGCGTAGCTCTTTCGCTTTGCCAATATAAAGTAACTGCCCATCTTCACCCAGCATTCTATAAACACCAGGTAATTTTGGCAGGCTTTTTACTTTTTCCATTAGTGTATGATTATTAACGCTTGCGCTATTCGTAGAGTTACTCAGTGAGCCATCATCAATTGAATCATCACTGGATGATTGAGCTTGGCGTTGACTGAGATCGGTAAGACTCACAGCTTTGGTATTTGCACTGGAACTGGTATCATTCGCCATACATTGAATTTCCTATTACTTAAGCTCCTCATGAGCAGGTCAACCTCATGCATAATACAACCACTCAATCTACAATTAGCCCCGGCCAAAGCCGCGATAGCCTAGCAGACTTAACCAGCTTTACGCCGAAAGAGTGGTATCTAAAAACCCATCATATGGTAAACCAAAAACGTTTGACGCAATACGACGTGAATATATTACGTCGATTAGTGGGCACGAATGAAAAAATTTCAGAAAAATCACTCCGAAACTTTTACTACCCATTGGCTGAAGTGATTCATCGCCAAATAATTGCGTATTTTAAAACCAGACCAAGCAACGATATGTTTATTATTGGTATAAGCGGAAGTGTGGCTGTAGGTAAAAGTACCGGTGCCCGCGTGCTCACTGAATTACTTAAGAAAAAAAACCATCAAATAGCCATGATAACTACAGACCATTTTTTGTTAGATCAACCAACTTTAGCTGAACGTCAAATTGAACGACGTAAAGGTTTCCCGGAGAGTTATAACGAAGTGGCAATTACACAATTTTTAGCTGACCTCAAACATAAAGCAAGTATATTAAGCATACCCACTTACGATCATGTAGCCTATACAATATTACCGCATATCACCCAAGAGTTTCAAAGGCCACAAATTTTGATTTTAGAAGGTATTAATGTGCTTCAACGGCAAGATTTCCCTTTAGATTTTGCCATTTATTTTGATGCGCCAGTGGACATCATCGAGCAATGGTATGTTGAAAGATTTCTAAGCTTTAGAGATAATGCATTTCAACAACCAGGTGCCTATTTCGAACGTTACGCAAGCCTTAGCGATGCCCAAGCGCGCGCCACCGCACAAGAGCTATGGCGTGAAATTAATTTAATTAACTTACAAAACCATATTCAACCCAGTCAATCGCGGGCAGATTGTGTCATAAATAAGAAAGAAAACCATCTTATTCAGAAAATTTCACTTAAAATGCCATTTGCACGCTAAAATAATATACACGATCAAAAATCAACCTATTTTTGGACAAGGAAAGCTAAGATGATTTTTTTTAAACGCTTTATTACTATACAACACTCATCAAGCCGATCAAAAACCTCTGTTGGGCTAGCCATTCTTAGTCTAGTTTTATTATCTGGAGTATCTGGCTGTGCATCCAATGGTGGTGTTAAGCAATTTGATAACTCAGATTTACAAGGTAATTGGTTTGGCTCAAGCCAAAGTGGCCAAACGACTACCAAGTGGATAAATGCACGCACCCCTGAGGGAGACTTTGAATTAGAGTTTAAGGTGTGTAATAAAAACAAAGTGACTATGTATCAAGTTAAACGTGGGTCCTGGTTAGTGAAGGATAAAGCCTACCAAACCACGACTACTGAATTAACTGACGGCCAAAAAACATGGCAACCTGGCACTGAAAATCGTAAATACGTTGAAAGATACACCATTAATCGACTTAAAAACAATGTGCTTTATTATAAGAACGCGGATGGTAAAAAATTTACCGCTACTAAAATTTCGCCGAGCTATCGATTGAATTGCAAGCAAGACCCAAAACCACTTCGATCCTTATCGAGCGAGTCTATGAAGGTTACAAAAGATCAGCCAAAAACACCAATAACCCAACCTAAACTTTAATTGTATTTTTAACTTTAACTTTAACTTTAAAAGGCATTGCTCCAAGGTATGAATTCACCTTTTGCATCACAATCTTTAGACTCAACCGACAATGAACTCGTTGAATCTAATGTTACGGATTCTGCAGGTGAAACAATCCTTAAAATTGCCTTGCCTGTGCCACTTAACGGCCACTTTGATTATATCAAACCAAGTCAATTACCAGTCAGCGACTGTGTGCCAGGCTGTCGTATACTTGTGCCTTTCGGGCAACGTAAACTCTGTGGGATTATCTTAGGTACGGCGACTAAAAGCCAATTACCCACCCATAAATTACGCCTGGTTTACGATCTCATTGATACCACGCCATTGATTTCAACCGAACTCTTAAGTCTTGCTCAATGGGTTAGTGACTATTATTTTCACCCTATTGGCGAGGTGATATTCGCCATGATGCCAACGGCTTTGCGTCAAGCCAATACAGCCCATCAAAACCATCAAGCCTATTGGTCCATAACTCAGCTGGGGCAAGTGACGAGTAAAAAGTGTTCCCCGGCGCAAAGCAAAGCGCTAGGTATTTTACAAGAGCATCCCCAAGGTCTCAGTAGTGAAATGCTAACCAGCTTAGGGGTTAAATTGCAAAGCCTGAAAGCTTTAGAGAAACAAGATTTCTTACAGAAAAAAAACCATGAGCTTAAGCCCTGGTCTGCTGCTAAACAAAGTATTTTAGCCTCTCAGCCACCGCAATTAACAACTGAGCAAGAAGTTGCAATTCAAGACATTGCCGCCCACCAAGGGGTTCATTTGCTCTTTGGCGTCACCGGTAGCGGTAAAACCGAAGTCTATATGGCGCTCATTCATACAATACTTACAGCCGGCCAGCAAGTCATGTTGCTGGTGCCTGAAATTGGTCTGACGCCACAAACACTGTCAAGGTTTCAAAAACGTTTTAACTGTCCAGTTGCGGTAATGCATTCCCAACAAACTGATACCGAACGGGTCAACGCATGGCAGAAAGCTCATCATTTAGTGGCCCCGCTGGTGATTGGGACGCGATCAGCAGTGTTTGCCAGCATGCCCAATTTAGGGCTCATTATTATCGATGAAGAACATGACGCATCGTACAAACAACAGGATAATCTACGTTATTCAGCTCGTGATGTAGCTATTTTACGGGCTAAAACTCGTGGTATCTCCATTGTGCTAGGTTCTGCCACTCCAAGCCTTGAAACGCTGCATAATGTAAACAATAATCGCTTTCAAGTTCATGAACTGCATCAAAGAGCCACTGGCGCCTCAATGCCAAAACTGCAGCTGGTTGACTTAACTCAACAGCTGGCTCATAAGGGTTTAGCCGACTCGGTTATCCAAGCTATGCAAGAGTGTTTGAGTCGGCAAGAGCAAGTATTGGTATTTTTAAACCGGCGCGGCTTTGCGCCAGCTATTATTTGTAATGACTGTGGCTGGGAGTGCGCTTGTAATCAGTGTGATGCTCGTATGACTTTACACAAACGCAAAAACTGCATGATTTGCCATCACTGCAATAGTAAGAAAAGTATTCCGCAAGAATGCCCCCAATGTCAATCAGTGCATATTAATCCATATGGTAGTGGTACTGAAAAAATCGAAGACTCGCTTAAAGGGCTATTTGATGTACCTATTATTCGGATTGATCGCGACACCACTCACACCAAAAAGCAATTGGACAATCATTTCATTACCATTCGCCAAGGCAAACCACTGATACTTATTGGCACCCAAATGCTGTCGAAAGGGCATGATTTTCATAAAGTCAGCTTAGTGGTGTTATTAGATATTGATGGTGGCTTATTTTCTAGTGAATTTCGCGCTGAAGAGCGCACTTGCCAGTTATTATCGCAAGTTTCTGGTCGGGCTGGTCGAGGTGATATTGCCGGCAAAGTATTAGTGCAAACCTATCAACCTAAGCATCCACTGTTACAGCTTTGGATTGATTCTACTTACCAAGATATTGCCCAGTATTTATTAACCCAAAGGCACAACGCAGGCTTACCACCCTACTCCTATCACCTGGTCATTCGCGCCGAAGCCAGTCAGCCAGATCGCTGTCAGTTATTTTTACAACAAACTCACGATTTACTGCAAGATTGTCAACAAGTCCACCAAGATCAAAGCGTGTTAATTCTCGGGCCAGTCAGTGTGATGATGGAGCGCCGGGCTGGTCAACACCGTTATTTTTTATTGCTCCAAGCTGAAACCCGCCAAGATTTACACCGCTTAATGCACCGCTGTATGCCGCAAATTCGCGAAATGGACTCAACCAAAAAAGTTCGCTGGGCGGTAGAAGTTGACCCTGCAGAATTGAACTCTTAATTGACTATGGATTTTATAAGTCTCAATTTAGTTTCAGTTCAATTTTGTATCATCATTGTAACCCTGGCCATCATTGTGAATATTGCCTATTCAACCATTCAACTTGGTATTTCGCCAATGCCTTCCACCAAAGCCGCACGCACAATTATGGTTCAATGGGCCTATAAATATGTGCAAGATATGAGCTTATCGACGCCATCAACCAAGCCAGTTGCAATAGCAGAATTAGGCGCTGGTTGGGGTGGCCTGGCTAGGCAATTGGCAAGACAATTAAACCAATTCGACTCTAAATCAACCCCTCAATCCAAATCAATACAGGTCATAGCCTACGAGCAAGCCCTCTGCCCTTGGCTTTATTGTTGTATGCTACAAACTATTGCTCCCATAAAAAATCTTGAATTTCGCAAGCAAAATTTTCTCGCCCAAGATTTAACAGCATTTAGTTTATATTTAACTTACCTTTATCCCCAAGGCATGCAAGCCATCGCCAAGCAAAGACAACGACAGCAAATACAAGCCACGCCGCTCATAAGCTGCGCCTTTGCTTTACCTAATGAAACGCTGATCAAAAAACATATCTTGCAAGACTGGTTAAATACGCCGGTCTATTGGTATGAGGGTGTAATTTGCCAGCCAAGTGCGAACAATGGCTTAAGTTAGGCTCTCCATTAGGGCAAGATCATCGTGAATTTTAATTTTATCTGGTGGTAGGCAAATGAGGTCTAAGCGCCGGTTGGCCAGCATCTTTAAAGTCTCAATATTTAATATCTGGCCAAAAGGTGTTTGGTGGATATTATCTTTAAAATTAGGGATTTGAAATTTCTTACTTACTGCAGTTTTACCCACATCGCCAATCACAACATCAACAGACATCTGGTCGGATGTAAAAGTTAACGCTGGCGTTGTAATCCCCCAAGGCTGGTCCACGCTAAAGCCAAGTTGATTCAGCATGGAGCCTACCTCGGGCTCATAGCCTTTTTGCACAAAAATATCCAAATCAGCTGGGATTCGTTGCCAATTAGGACCCTGGGTGGAAGATTGCATACCATGCAGCATCAAAGCACCACTGCCACCTAAAGCAATGCCAGAGCCGCCTTGCTGTTTTAAAAGTGACAGTAGTTGCAGCATGGCTTCGAATTTCTCTGGCTCAGGAAACAAATTGGCGAGCGGTTTAAGCCCTGCTTCGATTGTTGTATCAACAAAGCGGCTCACCAAAGGTTGTTGAACCCTAAATTGTTGGTCAGATTCAGGTCGTGGGCAAAATTCCGGCGTGCATGGCTCGCTTGTCGCTTCTGCTGGTGACTCAGGATGAGTATTGATCGGTGCCAGGCGGGGCTTTATATCACTAGAGCTTGCCTCGAATGCCGCAGTATTCAAACAGCCTGAACCAGCTGCGGTAAGATTCGTTAAATCGGCGCGAGTGCGTTTTGCAGGCACCACCGCTTGGTTGGAGGTTTGCGGCGCTGATTTGTTCGGTGACTGGATATCATAATTTATAGGTTTATTATGGGTAATCTTGTCCATTAGGCGCCTCTTGCAGGAAAAAGCTTATACTAGCCTTTTGTCAAGCATATGAGAAGTGGTTGGTAACACAATTATCAGCTCCGTAGGAGTGATGTTTTATTTTCCTATTCAAATGCATGTAATCGACCCCACCCTTTTAGGAATGCCGGCTTTGTTCATGATTGACCCAAGCATAAATAATGATCTTCGATTTTAAGTCGTACCTGAAAAATAGTCTGTACTGTTGAAAAAATTTTGCTCTTTTCCATTTTTTATTTATGTCCCCCATTGTATTTCCAAGATTAAAATCAGTACTCCCAGGATTATTTGGAATAACTTGAATACTTGACGCGCCTAAGTTAAAGGGTGTGCAGCAATTCTCAGGCATCACTAAATTTGAAGATTTGAGATAAGTCTCGCGAGCCCATATCATTGTTTTTCATAATTATTTGTAACGGCAACCATTAGGCGCGAGTAGCTATTTAGGCTAAAAGTAATGGATATGGACCCAACGCCGCCCCAATTCTATCTGCTAGGTGCCACTTCACGTCCATCAAACTACTCATTAAATGAATTAATAGTTTTCATATTGGTCACATGAGGTCGCGTATTTTGATCTTTTAGTCGAATTAAATCTCAACAATTAAGGAGCACTTATGAAATTCAAATCACTTATCGTGTTAACTGGCCTAGCCCTTCCATTTGCAGCTGTAAACGCCGCTGAAACCATGCCTAAAGATACAATGATGTTATCTGAAATAATCTCTGACTTAGAGTCACAAGGTTATGAAAATATCACTGAAGTCTCTATGGATGATGGTGTCTGGGAAGTAGAAGTTAGAAAAGATAGTAAAGAATATGAATTAAAGGTAAGCCCAACAGACGGTAAGGTTTTATCAGAGAAAGAAGATCGTTGGTAGCCTTTAATTTAATTTCTATTAGTTTTAACTTCTAGTAGGTGGTTTTAAAATTTCTACTGCTTTTTGACTGTTTATGGACGTTATTATTGTGTCCATGTACGTTAAAGTAAAAAAAGCTGAATTAAAAATTTTAACACTGCCTACAGGGCAAGTTTGCACTCTACTTTTGCAATGCCTCTATCAAATGCCCATGCATACCTATTATCAATAGTAATTATTTAATCTACAACCATCCCCATACCACTAGTTATTTCCATTCGATTCCTGATATGGTAGTCAACTATAAAACTCACTAGTCACTTTACTCTCATTGCTCAAAAATTGGCCAAAACTAATTGACTAGCCATGAACCTACCCAACATGCTTAATAATTATTGAGCAATTATCTTTCAAGGAAAGCTTATGATACACACTTCAGCGCCTCCCACTTCGGCGTCAGCAAGTTATGTGTCATGCCAGAATACACATGCGCCTAGCCCTCAACCCAAGCAAAATTTTTCAGGTAATACTCTCCTTTCTTCGGTACATAGCTTTAAAGGCCAAATGACTCACCTTTCCGCAGCTGAGTGCCAACCCGTTGCGCATGAGGACAAACCTATTGGGCGGGTTAGTTTTTGTGCTTATCCAGGCTCAAGTATGAAATCTTTAGGTCATAGTTTTGTGACTATCGAGCCTTTTGAAAAAGCGTTTCGCAGTGGTTCGATGCAAGTGGCTGATCAGCATTACATTGGCCGCATAGCGGTTGGCGTTGCACCTCAGGGTTGGCAAAGTAGTGATCGGCGAGGTCAATGGTTACTAGGCAATCAAACACCCCAACTAAGAAATGACACACGCTATTTATTAAAAAATAAACTTAAAGCGATTAGCGTAGATTTACATACTCCAGAAAAATTATTTCACGGGCTGCAGGCTATCAACGCAATGGCCTATGCCATGAATAAAGAACAGCATTATATTCAAAAAGTGAATGAAATTCCGGTGCTGCCTAGCAATAGTTCACATATTGAAGATTTTCCAGATTACAATTTAAGTCAATATAATTCTAATGATTTCGCAGTGCAGATTTTTCAAGCATTCGTGGATGCTTTACCTCAAGCTTTAGCCAATGCTTATACGCCAGGCACTAGCTCAAAAGCTATGTGGAGTAATATGCACCACCCCATGCCTCGTTTAGATAATCGAAATTATGCGCAAACGCTCAGTTTAACCCAGCTCAACAAGATGTTTACTCTACGGCGGGCTATGCCGCAGTTGCTGGGTGAGGCAGATCTTTTTTTAAGTCATCTTAAAACTGACATCAGTGATTTTGATCAGGAGCTGCAACTCACATTAACAGAAGTGCGGTTTATCCAAGAAAAATATGGTCAACCACTGTTAACGCTTGCCGGTAAAGTCTTAGATGAAATTGATACTAAAGCCAATGTGTTTACGCAAACTTTTGCTGATTTTGCCAAAGCAATAGAAGATGCAGCCGTGTTAGTGCAGAAGTTCGATCCGCCCACTAATATCTTTGGGGTAGGTTTTTCTTTATTTAGTTCCGCATTTGACCCTACCACTACCGCAGCGGTGGTTGACTCGCTGGTAAGTTTTCAAAAAGTTATTCAAACCGCGCAAAAAGCCTCTGAAACTTTAAACCAATCCACCAACCATATCCCAAATGCGCCGCAATTAATGGCCGATTTGGCGCAGGATCTGTATAAGCTACAAATGACCTCTAAAAACCTTGTGGCCATGTCTTTAAATTTACCTAATCGGCTGCAACATTATACCAGCCAACTGCAAGCAATCGTGGAGCGAGTCTCGCAATACTTTGCTGATCAAAGCCTAGCTTAGCTGCCATTGCTCATGACGAAATTGCTGACTTTTTAATAGCGCTACAACGTTTAATAAAACGCTAGAATTTATTAAAACGCTAGAGTGTAATAGAACTATGCAGTGAGACGGCATAATACATCGTTTAAAAAGCCCTGGCCCATAGGGGTCAATGTGAGGCTTTGTTGATGCGTGTCATGAATTAATAAATTCAAATCAACCAGCGGCTTGGCTTTATGCAAAAACTTAGCCCATGGCATTTGAGTTTTTAATTCAAATTCAGCGGAATCTAATGGCTTAAATAATCGTAAGCGGTTCAGTAAAAACTCTGTATAAAGTTCATGAGTTGTTAAAAAACTTTGTTGGGCAATAAATGGATTCACAGCATCACTAGTAGGTATACGTTGGCTGCGGTCAATGAAATGCGCTGGCATACGTGTTTTTTGATAACGCAATACCTGGCCATTATTGTCAGTCCATTTACCATGGGCACCAGCGCCAATTGCTAAATAATCGTTAAACTGCCAATAATTAACGTTATGTCGGCACTCCTCACCTGGCTTAGCAAATGCCGATACTTCATATTGAATATAGCCTGCGTCTTGTAATAACTTACAGCCCTCAAGCCAAAGTTCGCCACTAATATCCGCATCTATTAGCGGTGGATTCGAATAAAACACCGTGTTTGGCTCAATGGTTAATTGGTACCAAGAAATATGCTCTGGATCGAAATCGATTGCTTGTTGTAAATCATCAAGCCCGGCTGTTACTGTTTGATTGGGTAAGCCGAACATTAAATCAATATTAATGCGGTCAAAGCCTGCATTTCTAGCTTCCATAAAGGCGTTTTTGGCTTGCGATGCTGAGTGAATTCGGCCCAAAGTTGTTAATTGTGTGGCATCAAAACTTTGCACCCCAAGAGATACCCGGTTTAGCCCTGCGGCTTTGTAGGCGCTAAAACTGTCTCTTTCAATAGTGCCTGGATTTGCTTCAATACTAGCTTCGATAGTATGCGCAAAAGGCATGACTTTTTGTAGACTTGCAAAAAGATCCTCATACCATTGCCCAGTCATTAAACTAGGCGTACCGCCGCCTATAAATAAAGTCTCAATGACACTTACGCTAGTATTAGCAAACAATTGCTGTTCAAAAGTAAAGTCTTTTATAAGTGCTTGTTGATACTCTTGATAGAGATCAGCACTACCGCCTTCATGAGCATTAAAATCACAATAGGGGCATTTACGAACGCACCAAGGCAGATGCAGGTAGAGACTAGTCATGCATTAATTGCCAATACTATTCGAAAAGGACATTTGCTCAAGTTCTGCTATTAATGAGCGCAAAGCTTTGCCTCGATGACTCATTTCATGCTTAACTTCCGCTGTTAACTGGGCGGCGGTCACTTTAAAATCAGGTCCGACATAAAAAATTGGGTCATAACCAAAACCCTCGGTACCTTGAGGCAAGCAGCGCAGCTTGGCGTGCCAGCGGCCTTGCGCAATAATTGGGTCTGGGTCTTCTGGCCAACGAACCAACACTAAAGTTGCATGATAATAAGCTGGTGCTTCATTAAGGCCAATTGCACGCATAGCTTGCATAACAGCTGTAATATTGTCTTGATCAGATGCATTCTCACCGGCATAGCGCGCCGAATAAAGCCCAGGTTCGCCTTTTAGCGCAGGCACAATAAGCCCTGAATCATCTGCCACAGCCGCCAAACCACTCACTTGTGCGGCAGCTCTGGCTTTTATTAATGCGTTTTCAATAAAGGTTAAGCCAGTCTCTGCCGGAATATCTTTGGTGAACTGGGAGACACTGGACAGCTGCGCGTAAGGTTGCAGCAAGTAACGCAGCTCTTCAAGTTTTTTGATATTTGAGCTTGCCAGTACTAGATGGGGTAATTGAGATTCTTGTTGCCTGGAGGACATAGCCTGCTCTCTTAGGTCATTTGATTAATTTGAAATAATTAATCAAAGAGTATACAGGCCTGTTGAGTAAAAGTTAAAGACTTATACCGTGTTAATCAGCCTAGGGCTAAGCGCTGCTTTTCTAAACCAAGCCAAAATGCTTGAACCCCCTCGAGCATTTCATTGCCATATTTAATAAACGCATCTTCATCAATCTCACCAGTAAAATAGAGCTCTTCAAGCTCTTCTTGGGTATGGGCTGCATGTTGTGCTTCGATCTTGGCATGCCAAGTAAAAAAGGATAAAGGTAAGCGCACGCCATTGGCTGAGTTGTATTTTTCAAAGCCCTCAATCAACTGATCCCAAAACCCAGCCGCTGCCCAGTTTTCTACTGCATAACTAGATGCTTGAGCTGCTTGATAATTGGCGCTACCATATAGCCTGGTTAGTTCGTCACAAAAAAACAATGTGGGCTGACTCCCATGTTGGCGTTGACCCATATCAGCAAAACCAAGGCCTAACTGCTCGCCAAGACGTAACAACCATTCAAAATGAGCTGCCTGAAAACGGAAAGTCCCGCCATCAACACTGCCTTCAGTGGATACAAACTCGCCATTTTCTTCACGCACACCTGCTTGTTGCGACGATTTATTTTTAAAAATAACACCTAATTCATTAGCTAAAATTTCCTTTGAAGCACGCATGCCTTCTAAGGAGTCAGCATTAATCACTTTGTGTAATTGGGCAATAAGAAATAAATTTGAAAATACAGAAAATTGTACAACAAAGGCTTTTATTTGTGCAGCCGATTGTTCACCTTGGGCAAACCACTTGCAATAATCATTGTTAACAATGATTGAATGTTGTAATAATTCTTGCTCAATGCGAGATTGAAATTTTAAAAACTCTTGAGCTTTATCCACTGTATAGCCTGGCTCGCCTTGAGCAATAGCAGCAATACTTGGCTGTGTTAAGCCATCAATTGCATTTGATTGTGCATATTGTTCTTCTGAAATTGTCATACCCATAATCCAAGTCCTTGTTGATTATTGACATATTTTTTAGGTTACCTTACTGCTAGCTCTCTTTTTAAGAGCAATAGTTGCTTCAGTGTAATCGAAAAGTCAAGCAACCAAGCCCATGGGCGCTAATAGATTACAAATAGAATATTTTTTATTCTTCAGATATTTTCTGGGCAGTTAAAGACACTTTAGTAAAGCCCAATTGAGCCCCCGCATCCATAGCTTGCATAACTGCATGGTGGGCTGCGTCTCTGTCGGCGGTGATTACAAATGGTAGGTCTTTATTATTATCACTTACCTGAGCAATACCGGACATAAGAGTTTTTAATTGGGTGTTCACCAATGGTCGCCCATTAACTGAATACTCGCCTTGCGCACTTACCACCACCTCAATCATTTCCGGTTGCATTTCAGCGGTATTTCCCTGAGCATCAGGCAGCTGTAATGTAAGATGGGTTTCTTTAGAAAATGTAGTCGATACCATAAAAAAAATGAGGAGTAAAAATACCACGTCAATAAGTGGCGTTAAATTTACATCCACTGATTCTTTTTTATGCCGTAAAAGTCTCATTTGCGCCCCTCATTTTTTCCAGCCCCAGGTTTGGCTGCGCCAGTTTTGGCTTGTGCTTTAATCGATGCTTGGCTTTTCGCCGTGCTTGCACTAGGAGTGGTGTTACTGGTATTTGCAGTAGTTGTATTCGTCGCCGCAGTATTGGCAGGCGCTGGCGTATTTGGAGTTGTAGCAGTATTATTTGAGTCATTATTAGGTTTTGCTTTAACCAATTTATCTAATTTATTCTTATCTAACTTATCAAGTTGATTTTTTTTAGCATGAGTATCGGTGGTGGGTAATAAATTGTTTAAAGGTTTAGCTTCATTCATTTCAACTTCACGATTACCATGCACAATGTCGATCAATTTAACCGCTTCTTGCTCCATTAATACGCTAATATCTTCAATTTTACGGGTAAAGAATCGATGAAAAAATAACGCCGGAATGGCCACACATAAACCAGCAGCCGTTGTCATTAAGGCTTCAGAAATACCGCCAGCTAATAATGTTGGATTGCCCGTGCCTTGCATTACAATTTTACTAAACACTTTAATCATTCCCATGACGGTGCCTAACAAACCAAGTAATGGACTAATAGACGCGATTGAGCCTAAAGCATTCATAAACCGCTCGAGTCTGTGAATTTCTTGATTAACAGCTTCACCAATAGCCTCGCGCATAGCATCTCGACCATGTTTCGAGTTCACTAAACCTACGGCCATAATTCGACCAAGTGGCGAGTGATTTTTAAGTTCTTTGACTTTTTTATTATCAAGTTGATTGTTTTTAACCCATCCCCACACCTGACCAACTAAAGTAGTAGACATTACTTTTTGGGCGCGTAAGGCAATTAATCGATCAACGATAATCGTGACAGCCACAATTAAACATAAAATGATCGGAAACATTAACCAACCACCGGCCCGAATTAAATCAAATAAACTGGTTTCAGTCACGGATCGTGTCTCCTGTTAAAAGTGAATTTACAACCATTCTACGAGTAAAGTACTTATTGAGCACGAGAAAGGCGCAAGATAAAATTTATATTACCTTAATATAGACTAACTGAGTATGAGGACAATTATTTCAGCATATTTATCTTACCAAAGGCCTTGCTGGCGTCGATCCCAACGGTGTCGTTGAATACCACTACGCCAGGATTGCCAAGTCACGGCGCCATCTTCCGCTGTATTTAAAAATTGAATAGCTCGATTTATATATCTGGCTTTAATAGCTGCATGGGGATGACCATATGGATGTAAATACCCTGCACTGGCTAGAGCATATTTGGGTTTAATAACATTAATCAGCCCTGTAGACGAAGATGTTTTACTCCCGTGATTTGGCACTGTCATCAAGGCAGTTGGTATTTGAGTATTAATATAATGGTGGTTAATTATTTCAGCCTCACCAGGCTTTTCAATATCACTTAAGAGCAGGACTTGGTGCTGAGCATTGGCAACTTTTAAAACACACGACATATGATTTGCATTGTGTTGATACTTATTGTGCGTAAGTCGGGGTAAAAATTCAAAAGTCACTCCATCCCACTGCCAGCGCTTGTTATAACACTTCTGCTGAGCTGCTGGTGTTTTATCCAAGATTAAACCAGCTGCATGATAAATTTTTGCCACTGCAAACTCTGCATTAATCAACGATGAGCCACTTATGTGAGCAATATCGTCGTGACTAAGCACTAAAGCATGGAGCTGCGAAACGCCTTGCTTTTTTAACCAAGGCACCAAGATAGTTTCAGCCGCCGATCGACCTGAAAATCTTTTTGGACCAGTATCAAATAGCAGATTGTGATGACGGGTCTGAATAAAAATAGTGCTCCCCTGCCCTACATCTAAAATATTGACCTGAAACTGTGCATCGGGAATTTTAACTTTAAAGCCAAATGTAATACCCACTATCGCCACAGCACCAAGCCAACGCAGCCTACTTAAGCTCGGCAAGGTAATTATTAACAGTGCACACAAGAGCCCCAACGACTCTTGCCAAGTAAAGGCTAATTTAAAATGTAAGCTTGACCAGTGGACTAGAGCATATTCAAGCCAGTAAAAAGCTAATTCAAATGAATCCGTTGCGAAATCAAATAATAATTGACTCAATGGTTGATACACAAAATCTGCTATGAGCGCGAATAATAATAATGGCAACCAACAAATTTGCATCAATGGAATGGCAAGCGCATTAAATAATGGCGACATTAAGTGTACAGCAGGACTGATCATAATCGCCAAAGGCAATAGCCCAATGGTTATTAATAATTGAGCTTTTGAAAATTCAATTACCGGACTCGTTGTACGCTTATATTGCCCAGCAAAACAAACAATAAGTAAACCTATAGCGCCAAAGGAAAACCAAAAATCCAACCCAAGCGGCGCATAAGGCGACAGCAGCAATACCCCCATCAAAGCTATAACAAATGCAGGAAACCAGGCAGTTTGGCCATACCAATATCGAGCACCAAAGCACACGCCTAAAGCAATTAAAGCTCTTTGCGCTGGCAAGCCAAAGCCGGTAATCATGGCATATGCAAAGGCACCAACAAAGCCCGTCAACAAAGTAATGCTCAGCGCCTCTGGTAAATATCTATAAGGTATTTTGAACACTTGCCAAATGGGCAACAAACCCCAAGACCACAAACCCCAACCGATTGCAGCTGCTAATACTGCAATCATGGTCACATGCATCCCTGAGACCGCCAGCAAATGACTTATACCACTACGACTTAATGTGGACCTGTAAGGTCCTAATTCACTAGTATCACCCACTAGCAGAGCTAATATAAGCGCTCTTGCCACACCTGGGTCGGTTCTTTGTAAAATTCTAACCCTTAAAGATTGCCGCCATTGCAGAGCAAAGGATTGTAAATCTTTATTACTTGCACTTTTAACCTGCTCACATAAATTTGCGCACTGCGCTAGATCAAGCCGTGCTTGGGCAAATAACCCATGAGCTATTGAATTGGATAAAGGATGAAACAGACCAGAGTTAGCAAAGCCTCTTGGTTTACGCAAAACCACGGGTAGTTGCCAGGTTTGACCGAGCTTAATCACATCACTTACCGGATCAATTTGAGTGCTAGATGACTCAAAGGCAGGTGATTTAAAAATAGTCACCTTAAGCAAGGCATTTGTTTCTAAAATATCTGTCACTGGTTTGCAAATATTTTGATTACAGCTTTGGACTTGTTTAACTTTTAAATAGAATGACAAGCTCTGTTGGTAGGCTTGCGGCACATCCACCACCACTCCTGTGACCAAAACTTTGCGCTTATGCCATTGGCTTGCAAGTAATTGATCATCGATTGATTGTGCGGTAAATACACCTAAGATAATAGCAAACCCGAGCATTGCTAAGGAGCAGCATTGCTTCAGGTTAAAAACATTCATAATGACGCTGGTTATTGCGCCTATTGTGGCACAAACCAGCAAAAGACCACCTAAGCCCAACCAAAAATAAACTAAGGTGTTAATTGAAAGCGAGACTAAAACCACTGCATAAAGCAGTATCGCTAAGAATAGAACCGTAACAGAGGCTATCTGGATGATCGACGTCCTCGTCCTTGAGGTCGGCCGCGGCGCTGACCTTGGCCAGAGTTTCGAGGCCGTGAGGCGCGAGTGGGTAATTCAAGCTCAGCCGGCAAAGGCGCTAAAAGTGCTTCAGGTGGATGCTGACACCTTAAACTCACCCCTAAATGGGTCTCAATATCTGGAATCATAAAAGCTTCTTCTTCGGTCGCAAAACTTACTGAAGTGCCAGATTGACCAGCCCGGCCGGTTCGACCAATACGATGCACATAATCATCTGGTGATTCTGGCAGCGCATAATTGACCACTTGTGAGACATCATCAACGTGCAAACCACGGCCAGCAACATCGGTTGCCACTAATACGCTAATTTCGCCAGACTTAAAACGCTCAATGGTTTTAATACGTTTCTTTTGGTCAATTTCTCCAGACATTAAAGCAACCGATAGCCCAAGCTTTTCAAGCACTTCATGCAACAAGCGGGTTTGATCGCGACGATTTGTAAAAATAATTACTTTCGTCCAGGCTTCACTTAACAATAAATTATACAGTAATTTTAATTTGTCTTCTTCGGTCACTAAATAAGTCACCTGCTCAACCGATTCAGCAGTCATTTGCTTGGGTTCTATACGCACTTCATGAGGGTAGAGAGTCCAAGATTGTGCTAAGCGTGTGGTTTCTTCAGTAAAAGTTGCACTAAAAAAGAGTGTTTGACGAAAAGGTTTATGCGGCGTGGCATGTACAATGCGCCGTACATCATTAATAAACCCCATATCGAGCATGCGATCTGCTTCATCAAGCACTAAAACCTCTACTTCGCGCAAGATAACATCTCGACTGCGTAAAAAATCAATTAAACGGCCAGGGGTTGCCACTAAAATATCAATAATTTCTTCGCGTAATATGCTGCGTTGTTTTTCATAATCTACACCACCAATTAAAGTGAGTGTTTTAAAATCCGAATGACTGGTGAGGCCTTCAGCATCAGAAGAAATTTGCATGACTAATTCACGAGTTGGCGCCAAAATAAGCATTCTTGGCTCACCATTAAAGCGCTCAGCTTCATACTCATGAGTATGCATATGCTGTAAACCGGAAATTAAAAATGCTGCCGTTTTACCAGTGCCAGTTTGTGCTTGACCGACCACATCAGCCCCAAGCAAAGCATGTGGTAATGATTGCGCTTGTATTGCTGTAGGAGCGGTGAAGCCTAAATCCGCAATTGATTGTTTTAAATGTGGATGTAAATTATATTCATCAAAGCTAGTTGGCAATGGCGCAGCTTGTTCAACTACCGCTTCGATACTAGCTTCAGCTTCGACCTCAAGTTGAGTGTTAGCTTGAGGCTCTGTGAGCTCTACAATTTTCGGCTCGCTAGTAGGAGCCTTTGTGTCAATGTCTTGTTTATTGCTTACTGCAGTAACATTATCATCCACTTCTCCCTGTGTTTCAGATACTCCCTGTATTTCAGAGGCACCTGGGTCTGGAGCTGGCTTAGAAATTTCTGGTTGACTTGTCTCTGCATGATCTATATCAGAATGATCTGTCTCTTGAGCAACTGGCGCTGGTTGTTTAACAATTTCTGCTTGCGGCTCATCTGCTTGAGATCCACCAGCTTGCTGGCTTGAAGCAACTTGCTCTTGCTCAGATGGCGTTTCGCTGTCAATTAATGGGCTTTGAACTGAATCTACTGAAAGTTCATCAACTCCTACTGGATTCTGAGTTTCTTGCTCAGGATCTACTGGCTTTTTAGCTTTAGATGGAGCCGACTTCGCTTTAGTCGCTTGGGCTTTGGTAGATGAAGATTTGGCAGGTTTAGATTTTGATGCCGGGGATTTTTTAGGTTTGTCACTGGTTTTGGGTGGCGTATCAATTTCTGGTAACTCATCGGTAGTAGTTGCTTTAGTCTGTTCAGATGTATCATCTGAATCAGCTGGAGTATTTTCGTCTTGCATGCGGGCCTCAATATCTCATAATCTGAAAAAGAGTAATTTTAACAGTGTCTGTGAACTGTTTATAACTACTCCAAGAATGACCTTGAGAGTCGCACAGCTCCTGCCAAAAAGCAAATAACTCAATCGAAAGTTATAGCTTAAATGTGTTTTAAATATACCTTCACATCTAAGACTTACGAAGGAAATACTAAAGCTTAATACTTAACGAGTTCCATAAACTACAATACTCATACCTGAGGCCTCTAAATGCCCATCCTCTTCCAATTCCTTAAGCACACGGCCTACCATTTCACGAGAGCAACCCACATTTTTAGCAAGTTCTTGCCGAGTTACTTTGACCATCATACCTAATGGGTGGGTCATAGCATCAGACTGTTTACACATTTCTAGCAAAGCGCCGGCAACTCGGCCTTTGGTATCCATAAAGGCTAGATCACCAATTTTTTTAGTGGTCATACTCAATCTTTCCGTAAGTTGCCGACACACTCGAAACAATATACTTAAGTCTTTTTGCGCCATTGCCTTAAAATCATCATATGAAATCTCTGCAATTTCACATTGAGTTCTAGCAACCACCAAAGCCGAGCGCGTAGGCACTGCTTGAAACAAACCCATTTCACCAAAAAATTGACCTGGACTTAAATATCGAACTACAAGTTGTTGCTTATCTGAATGAGGTCCATCAATACTTACAGCAACATTACCTTTTATAAGATAATAAAGGCTATTACTTGGTACACCTACCTTAATGATTACTCCGCCCTTACGCACACTTCGGTGACTTGCCGCATCTAAAAAAATCTGTAAAGCTTTATCTTCTTTGGGCTGAGTTAACATACTATTTTTTTTCCTCATGACTTTACTTAACACACTGTCCACCTAGTTAACAAGCGAAAGTTAACCAGCGAGAGTTAACCAGCTATCCGAGTTTAGGGAGCTTTAATTGTCAGACAGTCTTCTAAGTCTATACCCTCATAAACAATTGATAAACTTCAGGTAATTTGGCTAATTGGTAGAGCCTCTTGAGTATTATTAATTCTCAGTATATTTCGCAAAAAAGCCATGTTAAGATATTTCATCTCAAATTACTCAATACACCTAGAGTTGAAATGACTATTAACTCTTAATCATGTTCAATAATAGAGGATAAAACCTTGCAAACTCTTGTCAAATGGCAGCAAAATGTGGCATTTAATGGCTATGCTTCAGGCCATCAAATCCCAATGGATGGACCAGAGTCTTCTGGTGGTATAAATCATGGCCCAAGGCCTATGGAGTTATTGCTCTTAGGCATTGGTGGTTGTTCAAGTTATGATGTCACCCAAATGCTTATCAAAGGTCGACAAGATATACAAACTTGTGAAGTGGTTGTTAGCGCCGAACGTGCTGATGCTATTCCAGCAATTTTTACAGCTATTCATTTAGCTTTTCAAATTTCAGGCAAAGATCTCAATCAGAAAAAAATAGAAAGAGCAGTCCAGTTGTCTGCAGAAAAATATTGTTCGGCCAGTATTCTAATGCAAAACGCAGGGGTTAATGTCACCCATAGTGTTGAAATAGTTGCAACAACACTTGAGGCAACTCAAGCACCGGCACACCAAAAACCACCTCCCGGTTTGCAGGGTTTACATCACATAGCACTATTTGTGAATAACTTTGAAGCCTGTTTAGATTTTTATGCAAATATTATTGGTATGGAAATCGAGTGGCAGCCTGATAGCGACAACGTATATCTTTGTTCAGGTAAAGACAATTTTGCTCTGCATCGCGCCAGTCAAGACTTGGCTCCAGCAAGTCAACAAAAGCTAGATCATTTAGGTTTTGTGCTAACAACTATTGAATCTGTGAAGAAATGGTGCGATTATCTGCGCCACCAAGGTGTTCAAATACAAAACGAACCTCGGACCCATCGAGATGGTGCAACGAGTTTTTATGCCTTAGACCCTGATAAAAACCTGGTTCAATTTATTCATCACCCACCCATTAGTGGTCAATTTAACTAATGGTGAGCTTCATTGAAAGCTGAACAACCATTAGTGCTAAAAATACAGACATTTTAGCGAAGTCATTCGGGAATTATCATTATGACAAGTTCAATTCATCTGCACGGTTTCAATAATCTCACGAAAAACCTCAGTTTCAATATCTATGATATTTGTTATACCGAAAAAGAATCTGACCAACGAGAATATATTGCATATATCGATGAGTTGTATAACGCGAAGCGCTTAACACAAATACTGACAGAAGTAGTTGATATTATTGGGGCTAATGTACTTAATATTGCCCACCAAGACTATGACCCACAAGGTGCAAGTGTCACTATATTAATGGCTGAGCATGAATCGCCACCACACCCAAGCCAAACAGACCCAACCCCAGGGCCTATTCCCAACGATTCGGTGGTAGCCCATCTTGATAAAAGTCATGTTACCGTACATACCTACCCTGAAAGCCATCCAGACAATGGCATATCTACTTTTAGAGCAGATATAGACGTATCTACTTGTGGCTTAATATCGCCTCTTAAAGCATTAAACTATCTTATTCATTGCTTCGACTCAGATATTGTCACTGTGGATTACCGGGTACGTGGGTTTACCCGCGATGTTCAAGGCAAAAAACATTATATTGATCACCCAATAAACTCAATTCAGAGCTATCTAACCCAAGATACACAAAATTTATATGAAATGATTGATGTTAACGTATATCAAGAAAATTTATTTCATACCAAAATGTTACTCAAAGACTTTAACTTAAATAATTATTTATTCGGTAAAGGGGTTGAAAATATGTCCGATAATAGAAGAAGCCATATTAAAGATCGCTTGAGACGGGAGATGCTCGAAATATTTTACTCGCGTAATCTGCAGGATTAGTTAGTACTTACAGAACTTGAATTTCTCACTCCCATGGCAGACAACCCTCGTTTTCACGAGAGCTGTCTGCTGTGCAGTGCCGTGCTCGAATATCTGCACAGCCTCGCCCCCGTGAAAACGAGGGTTGTCTGCATTGCAAAGCCTTACAAACTACTGCACAGCCGTTTCCGTACTATCTACTGACTCTTCCAATTCGCTTTGGGTTTTCTTACCTGCAAGATAATCACCGACTACTTTTGAACGCTCATCATTGGCTATAAAAGTCTGCGCTAAATAATCATGTAAACTGTGCACTAATTGTTGCTCTTGGGGTGATAATTGGGCGACGTCAACCATTGATAAACTATCTGCCAAAGCTTCCAGGCTTTCTTTAACATGCTGAGGTAAATAGCTTGGTGTTGGTGACCCGCCGGTACCTACCGCCCGTGACTGAGTTTTAGGCGCAGCCTTGCCAGGCTTAACAATATAAGCCATAGCTAAGAAAAAGTGAAACTCACGAAACTGGGCTACCACTTGAGTCCACTCAGCCAATAATAACGGCACTTTGTTTTTTAGAGTATGTCGCAAGTTAAGTCGTTTATGCTCGCTTTCCACCAGCTCAAGCAAAGCTGTATGTGGCCTTGGTCGATAATATCTGAACTCTCTTAACATATTGGTCAAAGGATTATGCCCAGGCGCATAAAAATCTGTAATACCAAGAAAGTTATCTAATAAAGGTATAATAGAGCTTTGTGCTCCTGTTTGACCGCGTATATCATTAATGTATACCCCAGATTCTTGATTGGCAGCTAATGATTGAGCCTCGAAATAGACACCTGCCTCGGGAAACAATTTACCTTCTCCGCAGTTACCAACTAAACCTTGAATTTGTGGGCGTACGTCTGAAGAATAATATGCTGGACGGCTTAGTTTGGTCATTTGTTTTAAACCAGCCAGCATTTTACGGGTAATGGCTATTCCTTGACGCATGCCTGCTGTGATTTGTAACTCATTAGCACTCTCTACTGCCTCAATGACATCCGCAATCGCTGCAAATAACTCAGGAGTCTCCCACTCAATAATCGAGTGAACGGTTTGAAAATAAAATTCATCCCGTCCGCCATGCCACTGTCGGATTAAATTCACTTTATCAGCTGTTATAACTTGTTGAAATTGACTATTTACCAACACATAACCAGATGCATACTCAAGCCAAGGCTTTTGCTGGAAAACATCGGCAAGTAATACTAGAGGTTGAGCTATATTTGAAGGTAACTTAGGTGATGCACTAGCATCTCCATGATGAACTGATTCAAATAAGTAGCCCATTTTAAGATATTGATAATCTCTAAATAGCATGACCAAATCTTGTGCTAATGAATCTTTTTCAGCTTCTGTTGGGTCTTGGCTGTTTAAAGTATGGATTAACGCTTGGATGCTCGGTGTATGGTCTTTTAATTGATCACAAGCTTGCCTTAGTTTATTTTCGGCTAACAGACCCGCTTGCCCAGCTTTGGTAATCACTGGCATAGCATTAAGTAAATCATTTAAATCGGCGAATTCACCCAAGACAACATAAGGCGCAACAAGTGGTAAAAAACCACGCATACCACGTAAGTTTGGCTGCCCCCAAACACGTTCAGCTGGTGTTAGTGGTTGGTGGTTGTTTGTTGAATCAATTTGAGAGGCCATGCTTTTACTTCCTGTTAAAGTCTATTATTTAGTTTGTGTTGATGAGCACATCAATATATTTTCAGACAAGTAATCTGAAGACCTATATGTACTCCAAAGGGCAATGTATAGCATTCATGCTAATGAAAGCAACTGAAAGCAACATTAGGGCATAGGGTTTGTTAGAGTTTAAATTAATCTTGAATAGATTTTCTGCCAATAGGATAAATTATGCACCTAAGAGTCTTAAAAAATTGTACGCTTCTCAACTTAAATTTAAAGCCTCGTTTGTATTTTTTTGCTTCACTGCTGCTGGTTAACTTCTTTATCAACGGCTGCTCAGCTCCGCAACCCAAAGTTCAAACAGATAAAAAAAGCGAGCCTATTCAGTCGCGTTTGACTCAACATCAAAATACCCTTAAAACAGGTGAGATTATTCTCCAATTTACAGCTCAAGAAAATGCAGGAGTGATGCAAAAAGACGCGATTGTATCTCAAGGCATCCCTTTTCCTCGGGGTGCTCTTTATCCATCAAATCTTAAGACAAGCCTACTACTCAATAGCTCACATCAACCTCAAATGTATGGCAAAGAAATTCGTTCCCTATGGCCAAATGGTTCAATACGCTGGTTAGGTATTACCTTTAAGGATAGTTTTCAACCTAACGCCCTCAAAGAATACTTATTAGTCACTAACCCCAAAAAACGGTCAGTACAACAGCCTAAAAACCAGCTATCACTCAACGAGCAAACCAACATAATTACAATTGATACAGGCCCTATGCAAGTAGAAATTGATAAAACTACTGGCAAAATTTTTAAGTCAATACAAATTAATGGCAAAGAATTAGTTGATGCAAGCCTTAAAAGCGGAGCCTGGTTAGAGCTTAGCAAACGCCCTAACCCATACCTAAAAAATCCGCCACCACCGTCCAAGCCAGAGCTTTACACAAGTCAAGCGCAAACTCTGGACTCAAACTTAAGTCAAAAAATTGATGGCTTAAGTGAAGACTATCATCGATTTCCTCAAGGGCCTTTGCAAGTAGTGGTCGAATCAAGTAATCCATATCAAACACACTTAAGAATTTCAGGCAGCCATTTTAAGCGCAACTCAAACAATAACACCAATAATAATAACAATAACAACCAAGCAGACTTTGACCAAAAAAATAATAGTTTTTTTATAACCAGATTAACCTTTACTGCTGGTAAAACCAGTATTGATACCCAGCACACATTTATTTTTGGTGGTGCAGAAAGCGATGTTATCAATCAGTATGGCTTCTCTTTTCCAATTGACTCTAATCATCAAACACAAACTACACAAACATTAATTCAAACCGATGCGGAGCATTTTACGTCGATCATAGATAATCAACAGCATCAAGCCACCGGCCAAAGTCTCGGTTTTTTAAGTGATCAACATTCAAGTTTACATATGAAAAACATGGACTACCTCTATCCCTTAGGTCTGGAATATAACCAAGGTATTCATGCACTCTTGCATCCACCTCAAGCAGGACCACTTGATACTCAACGTTACGATCATCAGGTGCATAAAGAACATGGCGAAGTCGGCCCACCTTTAAATCGATCCGCTCAAGGTATTTCACTCACTCACCAATTCAAATTAGTCCTTTCACCTCAAAATTCAATTGACCCAGAAACTCTGCAAACTGCTTATCAAGCCTCGCCTATTAATATTATCTATCCTCAACAATGGGTTAGTGATTCTTTGGTCATGGGGGTTGGTCCTTTTGAATTTAATCCCAAGCAAAGCCAATTTCATGAAAGAGCTGATAAGTCTTTACGAGTTATTGAAGAGTTTATGCGCGTCAATCAACGACAAGAATTTAAATGGTATGGTCGATGGAATTATGGCGATATTCGTGGTTTATTTAGTGGCGGCAAAGACAGTCAAAACACCTGGTACGACAAAGGCCGTTATGGTTGGGCTGGTAACTCTGGCGAAACCAGCAACCAACTTTGGCTGCAATATTTAAGAGCTCCAAACCAAAGCTCCTGGCAAGATGCCGAAGCAATGGCCCGCCATACCGCTGATGTACAAATGGTTCACTTTGGCAATGACCCGCAAGACAATGGGCTTTGGTCTGGTAAAAACACCCAAGCGTCTATCGGTAGCCTGCATCGTCATGGTCAGCAAGCTTGGTCTGGGTATGCAGGTCAAGAAGATTACAGCCATGTAGCTGGCCTTGAAACCTATTATTACCTAACAGGCGATCAACGAGCTAAAGATAGCCTCTATGAAGCTGCTGAATTTATTAGACGCAAAAACGATAGCACCAGTCGTCAAGGTTTAACGCCAAACGCCAACGATGTCCTTACTCGAGCTGCTTTAATATTTCATGATCAACCACAAATACAAGCTAAATTCGAAAAAGCAAGTGAAACTATTTTTAATCAAATATTTGACGGCAACAAGTCACTTTATGATGGCTGGGTCAATGGCTCGGTAGAGAACTTTCATTTATTTATGCGATTTATACCAGGCCTACTTTATGAGCATGAGTATTTTGATGATACCAGGCGCGCCAACCTCATTAAGAAGTTTGCCAATCACCTGACAGCACACAATCAAGATACTTTTGATATTGCCACCAATGGCGAAAATGCAAGCTTATATTATTACTTAAATCTTATGGCATATGGTTTACATCTCCAACAACAAACGGGTCAACGAGATACACAATTAAACCGCTTAGCTGAAGACACCTTTGAGACTTTGGCGTTATGTAATATTGTCAGTGACGCAGCATGGCAAGGATTACCGCAAGACTGGCGCGATTGGCAATGGAGTTGGGATGAACAAGTGCACGGTCATTCGCCAGGGATACTCTGGTTAGCTCGTCAAATAACGTTTAGAAATGATTATATGCAAGATTATCATTCCTATCGGGCTTTTGTGCATTTACCGACGCTTGCTTATCAAGTTAACGGCGGGCACTGCCGTTAACTCTATCACTACCTCTGCGGTTAAATTGAGTATTATTTTGAGTTTAAATGGACCCAAAGGCGCGTACCTGCAAGCACTGAAAGTGATAGTGAAAGAAAATTCACAATAGGAATTAGCATGAGTAAGGTTGTTATTGCGCCTAACACCAAAGTATTGAGCTTATCTTTTTTGGCAATTGCACATGTTTGTTTAAAATTGGCACCGTTATTATCTGCCGCTGCATCTAGGGCCTGTAAACCTAACATCCAAGACGAAAAAACAAACCATAACACACTGACTAAAGTATTCATTACAGGCACCCAAAACAACACACTTAAAAGCATTAAAGGTAAAGCCCGAGTCAGCCAATACAGTATTCGCGAAGTCTCACGCTTTACTGTTCGTCCGGCTAGTGTTGCTATTGAATATTCTGGATGATTTATAGGTCTTAAAAGGCTTTCAGCGTCTAAAGACAACTGGCCAACAAAAGGCGAGGCAATTAAGTGAGCGATTGGCGTGAAAGTTGCAAAACCTACAGCTAATAAGGTCACTGCAAATATGATCCACAAAATATAGCTGAGAATAATGAGTATGACACCTAATACCTCATCAGCCCAATCAAGCCAAACAGGTAATTCCGGCGGTGGCCAGTCAAAAAAATATGGCTCAGCAAAATGAAAAATGCCCCAAAAGCTTAATATTATAATTAAGGTATGAATCAAACTTGGAATAATAATTGATCGTCTTATCTTCGGCGAGAAAATAGTCTTCCAAGCCCAACTATAAGCATTAATCGATTGAATCATACAAATCTCCGCGCTGCATTTTTTTGGCAGCTTTATAGCTGCTGGGATCAAGTTTTTTTGGAATTATAATCTGTGCTTCGCTAGCTGCACACACCTGAAAAGAAACAGCATGTTTGGCTGTGGTCACCCTAGAAATAATTCTTTGACCAGACAATGGCTCTAAATTTTCCTTGGCTGGATCTGTATTTTTATACATGAGTAAATAAGTATATTTTTCATCTTCATAGCCTAGCTTGGCATTTTTAAGATGCTTTTGTAGTTTGGAGCGCTCTGATCGAAAAACAAAATGACACCAATCGTTTGACTTATTTGCCAATGGACAACTTGCTGCAGTGGTACATGGAGCATAAATTAAAAACCCGTTTTTCAATAAAGTTGAGCGTGCTTGTAATACAGTTTGAAAGCCATGCGGGGTGCCTGGCTCTACAATAAGTATTTTTTGGGTTGTTGCAGCAAGTCTTGCAAGTAATTTTGGAAAATTAGCATTTTCATTGAGTGTATATGAAAAAACAGCAAGTTCTGAAGTTGGTAATTGAGTTGTATTTGTAAGGTAGTCTTGCTTTAAATATTCAGCCTTAAAAGGCATTATATTTTCATTTTGTAAACACTCAACGATTTTTTTAAAGACAGTAAGAAAAGCTTCACTTTGCTCGATATTAGTATATGATTTCAATGAATTTTGTATTAAAGACTGGTCTTCAGAATCCAAGGAGGTGGAACTTAGCATTAAAGACCATAAGAAAGATCCTGGCCCACCGCCAAAATCATTAATTGATTGGACATCACGAAAAAAAACTGAGTGGCGGTTGATTATAAACTGCAATAATTTAATAATAGTGCGGCCACGAGTTAATAAGTAGCCGCCCGCAATACTATTGGCATTAACCTGAGTATCTCCCGTTAAAGGAGATTTATAGGTCTCAAACAGTTGCAACAACTTATGTTTAGCGGCTTTATTTTGAGGAAACTCTGCTAAAATAAGTTGCTCGAGCCAATCAAAAGTTGGGATCAATTGATTAGACTTTGAGGTGTAATTTGACCAGCAGCTTGCCCATCGCTCCAATCAATTACAAAATCCTTAGCTTTAAAATCTACAAATAGTTTTGCGTGAGAATTTGCTTTTTGCCACCTCATCACTAGCTGATGTTCGGTCGGTTTTTCAAGATAAAATTCACCATCAAATGCCTCAAGCTTATTTCTCCAACGAACGAGTTCAAATAAAGCTTTAACCACAGGCTTTTGCACTGCTGCTTCAACTTCTTGTGCATCATAGTAATGTCGATTAATGTCACGGCCAACTAAACTTGTACCGAGTAATTCCATATCATTTTCGCCGGCTAATAAACCCACATAATAAACTTGTGGTATGCCTGGCGCAAAAAACTGTACGGCTCTTGCTAGCAAATAATCTGTATCTTCTCGCCCAAGAGCATCATAGTAAGTTGAATTGACTTGATATAAATCTACGTTTCGTGCAGCTGCACCCGTTGCATGAATACTATTGCCATTAGTTTTTAAGTGAATTGTTTCTACTAATTGGTCAATTTGTTGCTCATTAAGGAGCCCTTTCATTTCACCATCGGGGCCAACATCTATAACCCCAATGCCGTCATGCGTATCTAAAACATTAATACAATTTCTGGGTGCTATATCAAGCCAACGAAACAGCGGCTCTGCATCGCCAGCAAAAATGGAATATAACACTAAAGGTGGTAGCGCGAAATCATAAACCCAATCGACATGACGAGCAATTTCAATTTGCGTTCTATAATGAGCATGAATTTCAACTAAAACTTCCATTTTACGATTTTTACATTTTTCAGCAAGTTCATCGATAAAACTAAAAGTTTCTGGCAGCATAAAGCATCTTGTACCAGCTTTTTTAACAGCATAACCGGCGGCATCCAGGCGAATAAGATTAATACCTGCATCATAGAATTGGTCTAAAATTTTAGTAATATAGTTGCGCCCAGCATTTGAGAAGACATCTATATCCATTTGTTGAGCAGTAAATGTTGTCCAAAACATTTTTTGCGTGCCATCTGCTAGTTTATAAGTAGTAAAAGGAATACCCGGACGTGGACGATATATTTCCATCATCTGGTCTTCAGTTGCACCATTGGGAAACACGCTACCAAACCTTAAAAATAAATCATAGTATGGAGATTCTGCACCCATTTTGAGTACGTCTTGAAATTCTTTAGAATCTGCAGATACATGATTAACAATTAAGTCAGCGACTAAGTCGTGCGAGTCCCCTAAAGTTCGTACATCATTCCAATCTCCAAGCCTTGCATCAACTTCAGTGTGATCTGAAGGATCAAACCCAGCATCTGAGCCATCAATTGGAGTATAAAATGGCAGCAAATGAAGTCCGCCTGCGAGCTCTTTTAGAGGACCTTCAAATAATGACTGAAGAGCTTTAAAACCACCCTTACCGAGTCTATCAACATAAGTAATGACTTGAACATTATTTTTCATTTGGTATCCTTCACAACTATATTTTTTCAAAAAAGCAATCTATCTCGAAAGCTGATGAACTCCATTGTATTTCACACTTTCTCGACCGATTACTTTTCTGAGGACCTATATATTTTTTCAGAAAAGCAACCTATCTCAAAAACTGAGGAACTCCATTGTATTTCACACTTTCTCGACCGATTACTTTTCTGAGGACTTATATATTTTTTCAGAAAAGCAATCTATCTCAAAAACTAATGAACTTCATTATATTTCACATTTTTTCGACAAATTACTTTTCTGAGGACCTATATATATTTTAAGCTTAAAACTTTCTTAAATCATAAGTTTCTTATAATTAAGCATTAACAATGCTCAATAACGAATCTAAAATTACCATAAAATTAAAAATTGATATATTAAAATGTGCCAATAGAGCCAATAATTTTGCATTTGAGATCAAAACTATTGCCTCTATTAACATTATTTATATAATTATCATTTTATTAAAAAAGTAATATAAATTAAAGGCAAAAAAAAAGCCGCTTAGAGCGGCTAAAAAAACTAAAAAAAAAAAAAGATGCCTGACAATGACACTCTTTACCTTCAATGCAAAAAACCTAACTCAACTCTGTGTACCACAGAGCTCGTACGGCTACTTTTACATTGGTAGCTCATTGTTAACAAAAAAAAGATGCCTGACAATGACCTACTCTCACATGGAGAAACTCCACACTACCATCGGCGCTAAGCGGTTTCACTTCTGAGTTCGGGATGGATTCAGGTGGGTC
>Ga0209309_10000286_pt1 | contig 63965 bp, 59 predicted proteins | sample COGITO_mtgs_1204_2_FD_184807 | JGI IMG/M metagenome (GOLD analysis project Ga0209309, IMG submission 184807) | Pelagic marine microbial communities from North Sea - COGITO_mtgs_120412 (SPAdes) (version 2) | ecosystem: Environmental > Aquatic > Marine > Epipelagic ... | reverse complement strand
TCTAAAAAGATTGAAAATATGGCTCATACTGAGTTTAATAAGGAAGAATTTAAAGATTTAGACAACATAAAGAATAATATTGATAACTTGATAGATCCTTTTGGTAGAAATTTGAGACTTAAAAAAACAATAATAGATGATAATTACCCTCAATATTTGATACAAAACCTTGAATTATATAAAGATTGGATATTAAATTGATACCTATAACTAAACCATTTTTAGATAAAAATGATCTAAAACATATTAAAAATGTTTTATCATCAAAAATACTTACAGATGGATTTTACCAGGAAAAATCTGAAAAAATAATAAGGGGACATCTAAAGTCTAAATTTGTTGCAGTAACTCATAGTTGTACTGCTGCACTAGAAATATCTGCAATTTTAATTAATTTAAAACCTGGTGACGAAGTGATTTTACCATCTTATGGCTTTGTTTCAATTGCGAATGCAATAGTCTTAAGAGGTGCAAAACCGATTTTTGTAGAAATAAATCCTCATGACTTAAATATCTCCTATGATGACATTAAAAATAAAACGACAAAAAAAACAAAAGCTATTTATGTCATTCATTATGCAGGTAATGCGTGTCAGATAAAAAAAATATCTCAATACGCTAAATCAAAAAAAATTTTTTTAATTGAGGACGCAGCCCATGCATTTTTAGGTAAATATCAAAATAAATTTTTAGGAACTTTTGGGGATATTGGTGTTTTTAGTTTTCATGAAACAAAAAATATAGTTGGTGGTCAAGCTGGGTGTATTTCAATCAATAATTATAAATTAATTGAAAGAGCTAATTGCATTTTAGATAAAGGGACTAATAGAAAAATATTTATTAAAAACTATAAAAAGAAAATAATATCTTCTAAAAATAATAAAAGATTTTATAGTTGGGTTGATTTTGGTTCGGAATATAGAGCTCCTGAACTTAGTTGTGCACTACTTTATTCACAATTATTAAAAATTAAAAAAATACAAAGTATTAGAAAAAAAAATTGGTTTACTTTTAAAAAAGTAATTCAAAAACTAAATACTCAAAAATTTTACCTTATAGAGTCTAGTAAAAAAGCTTCTAGCGCTTACCATATTTTAGGATTCGTATTTAAAACCACTCAACTTGCTAATCAGTTTAAAAAACTTTTTCAAAATGAAAGAGTAGCTGCTACATTTCATTATGTACCTCTTCACAAATCTAAAATGGGTAAAAAATATTGTAAATATAAACTTCCAATAACTGAAAATATCTACAGTAGAGTTGTTAGGTTGCCACTTTTTTCAGATATGACTAGAAATGAAATTAACAAAATATCTTTACTAATTAATAAATTTTTCTCCCTAAAATATTAATTACTAACTAAAAATATAATATTTTGTATTTTTTTTTATAGTATTTTGCTTTCTGTTAATGCACATCATTGACAATTTTTTTGAATATTTATGATCAAATATTTTATTTTTATTTTGTGTTACTTCTCTCCATTTGTATTTTTTATAAAAAGAAACTATTTTTTTTTTACAAATCAACATTGAATGTAGTTTCGACTTAATAATTACTTTAACGGTTAAATTTAAAAGATTATGCCCAATATTTAGTCTTCTATGTTTTTTTGATACAATTAGGGTATCAAAGTATAAGTATGTATATTTCTTTTTGTTATAAAAAAAACTTCTTTTTCTTAATGAAACATATCCAACTAACTTTCTTTTCATGTATGCTAAATTGTGAATATCTTTTTCCTTCATATTCATTTGAAACCATTTTAATTGAGATTTAATTCCATATTTCCAATGACTATTTTTTAATTTGCATATATTTTGAATATCATTTTTTTTTAATTTGTCGGTTAATTTGGATTTGATAATAAGACTATTCATATTATTTGATTTTTTTGACTACAGCTATATTTTTTAAATATAGAATTTGTAATTTGTTGCTGTGTATTTCACAAAATTTTTCAAAACCTTTGTATGATTGAACGCTTATATTTTTATTTGCATTTACAATATCATCAAAAATTATAATTCCGTTTGTATTTAACAATTTATAGCTTTCTAAAGCATCACTTAAAATGTCTTCTCCATTATGTGACCCATCTATATAAATTATATCGAATAAAATATTTTTTTTTAGAAGTTCTCGTAACGCTACAACAGAGTCTTTCTTAATTTTAGTAAACCTATATTCTTTTAAATTTTCATCGAATCTTTTTTCCACTTCATCAAAATTTACATCTAATGACTCTGAATTAGTGTTACTTAGATCCCAAAGATCGATGGTTGTTACATTTGCATTTGGATAATTTGATAATATATTTAATGCAGATAAACCTTCATAAGACCCTATTTCTAAATATGAAAATTTTTTATTTAATTCTTTTGGCAAATAATTGAAAAAAATCTCAAAATTATTTAAAAACCATTTTTGAGTAAAAATTTTGCCTTCAATTAATGTTTCAAAATTTTTTTTATTCTTTTTATATCTTAATATAATTTCTTTTTTTTTTAATCTTGATTTTATGATTATGATAAAGTTTTTTAATTTAAATAAAATTAATTTTATTTTTAGCATTTTATTTTTCTTTATTTATTTTTAAAACACCTATGAAAGCTTCTTGAGGAATTTCAACTTTACCAAATTGTTTGCCTCTTGCTTTTCCTTTTTTTTGCTTATCTAATAATTTTCTTTTTCTATCTCGTGCTCCGCCACCATGAATTTTGGTTAAAACATCTTTTTTAAATCCTTTGATAGTTTCTCTTGCGATAATTTTTCCTCCTATCGCTGCCTGCACAGGTATCATAAAGTTGTGTCTTGGTATCAAATCTTTCAATTTTTCACAAACTTCTCTACCTACGGTTTGAGCAAAATCTTTATGCACCATCATTGCAAGTGCATCAACTGGTTCTGCATTTACTAATATCCCTAGCTTTACTAAATCGCCTTCTCTATGACCTATAATTTCATAGTCAAAGCTTGCGTAACCACTAGTCATTGATTTTAGTCTATCATTAAAATCAAACACTACTTCATTTAATGGGATCTCATAATTTAAAACAGCTCTATTGCCAGAATAACTTAAATTTGTTTGTATTCCCCTTTTATCTTGGCATACTTTAATAATTGCACCCAGATATTGATCTGGAGTGATTATTGTGGCTTTAATCCAAGGCTCTTCAATACTTTTAATTAATGTTGGCTCAGGCAAACTTGAAGGATTTTGTAATTCAATTACCTCACCTTTATTTAAATAAACTTTATAAACAACGCCTGGTGTAGTTGTTAGTAAATTTATATCAAATTCTCTTTCTAATCTTTCAGTAATAATTTCCAAGTGTAGAAGTCCTAAAAAACCACATCTAAAACCTAATCCCAACGCCGATGAGGACTCTGCTTCAAAAGAAAAACTAGCATCATTTAGTTGCAATTTAGCTAAACCATCTTTGAGCTTTTGATACTCTGAACTATCTACTGGAAACAACCCACAAAATACAACTGGCTTGCTTGGTTTAAAACCGGGTAATGCTTCTTGAAGTGGTTTACTAGCGTCACAGATAGTATCTCCAACTTTTGTTTCTGATAGAACTTTTATTCCAGTTGTTATGAATCCAATTTCACCTGCATTTAACTCTTTGATATCTGTTGCTTTAGGTGTAAACACTCCAACTTTTTCTATTAGATATTCTTGATTAGTGGACATCATTTTTATTTTCATATTTTTTGAAATTTTTCCATTAATTACTCTTACTAAAATGACAACTCCTAAATATGTATCATACCAACTATCAACTAATAAACATTTTAGAACATCATTTTTTTTTCCTACTGGTCCTGGCAATGATTTAATAATTTGTTCTAAAATATTCTCTATGCCTTCACCAGTTTTTCCTGAACATGCTATAGCTTGATCTGTGTCAATGCCTATAACCTCTTCAATTTGTTTTTTTGTTTTTTCCAAGTCAGATGCTGGTAAATCAACTTTATTTAAAACTGGGACAATTTCATGATTAATATCAAGAGCTTGATAGACGTTAGCTAAAGTTTGCGCTTCAACTCCTTGAGTACTATCAACGATTAGAATAGACCCTTCACATGCATATAAAGATCTACTAACTTCATAACTAAAATCTACATGACCTGGTGTGTCGATAATATTTAAAATATAATCTTTACCGTCTTTTGCTTTATAATTAAGTTTAACCGTCTGAGCTTTAATTGTTATTCCTCTTTCCCTCTCTATATCCATCGAGTCTAAAACTTGAGCTTTCATTTCTCTTTCAGTAAGTCCTCCACAACTATGAATGATTCTGTCGGCAATAGTAGATTTACCATGATCTATATGTGCAATAATTGCAAAATTTCTGATGTTATCAATAGTGCTCATATTTAAGATCTTATTTTTGCACCGGTCTTATCTTCTACTGTAGAAATTATAAGTTGATTAATTCTATCTAAATCCTCGTCTTTTAAAGTTTTTTCTGAAGATTGAATAGTAACATTTAATGCTATTGATTTTTTTCCTTCAGGAATATTATCTCCTTCGTATACATCAAACACTTTTACTGCTCTAATTAAATCTTTATCTATCTTAGAAATTACTTCTATTAATTCTTGTACATGAAAATTTTTATTTAACACAAATGCAAAATCTCTTTCCGATTTTTGATAGTCTGAGTATTTATATTGAGTTTTTTGATTATTTAATGATTTTTTAGTTTGTTTGATATTGTCTAAAAATATTTCAAATCCTGCTAGAGACTCAGTTTTTATATCTATTTTTTTTAAAATAATTGGGTGAATTTCTCCAAAATAAGCCACTACTTTTTCTTTATCTTTGTTAAGAAATATTCTTCCTGATTTTCCTGGATGATAGTAACTAGGAGTTTTGTCATCTATATATAATTTATTTTGATCAAATCCTGATTCTACTAAACTTCTTACAACGTCTTGCTTCACATCAAAAACATCAACCAACCTATCTTTTTCAAGCCAATTTAATCTAGAAATCTTACCGGCACGTAATCCACATACTACTGTCTCTTGTTGACCAGGCTGTGATCCTGAAAAGATTGGGCCAATCTCAAATAATGAAATATCTTTAAATCCTCTATCTAAATTTTTATTTAGATAAATAATTAAATTAGAAAAAATAGAACTTCTTAAAACATTGAGATCTGAACTTATAGGGTTTACGATTTTAACTTCTTCATTATTTTCTAAAAATAACTTATTAATCTTAGAGTCAGTAAAAGACCACGTTATAGTTTCTATAAAACCTTTAGATGCAATCGATCTTTGAAGAAAATGAAACAATCTTTGTTTTTTATTTAGTGTAGGCTTAGTTCTGCTTTTTTCAGGTTCTACAATTTGAATTTTATCATACCCATGTATTCTTACTAATTCTTCAATAATATCTATTTCTTGTTCGATATCAGGTCGCCAGGATGGTACTTTCAAGATTAATGCTTTTTTTTCTTTTTTAATTTCAAATCCTAGTTTGTTCAGGATTTTTATCATTTCATTTTGTTTAATACTAAAACCAGTAATCTTTTCAAATGATGATATTTCAAATTTTATAATTTTTTTCTTAATATTTTCAACTTTTTGAATATCAAATTTACTAACTTCACCACCACAAATTTTTTTCACTAGCTCTGCTGCTCTCTGAAGACCTTGTTCTACTGATAAAGGATCTATGCCTCTTTCAAATCTAAATTTTGCATCTGTATCTATATTTAAGACTTTTGAAGTCTTTCTAATCGATCTAGGAATAAAATAAGCTGCTTCAATTAAAACATTTTTAGTTTCTAATTCAGTTCCAGATCTAGTGCCCCCAATTATTCCTCCTAGACCTAACACACCCGAATTATCGGTAATCACACACATATCATTTTCAAGCTTATAATCTTTGTTGTCTAGAGCTTTAAAAATTTCTCCTTTTTTTGAATTTCTAACTATTATACCTTTATCAATTTTGTCCGCATCATAAGCATGCAATGGTCTATTTAAATCAAACATCACATAATTAGTAATATCCACTATTGCTGATATAGGTTTCTGACCTAATGAAATAATCTTTTCTTTTAACCATTTAGGACTTTCTGTATTTTTTACACCACTAATTAAACAGCTTCCAAATATGTTGCATCCTTGATTTTTTTCTTTAGTTATTTTAATATTAATTTTTTGCTTATTTTTTTGAATTAATTTTATTTTTTTTTTATCTATCAGTGTACCTGATCCAGCAGCAGCTAAATCTCTTGCTAACCCCTTTACGCCTAGACAATCTGCTCTATTTGGTGTGATTGAGATATCAATTATATTTGAAGTATTTCTTGGAAAATAATTTTTACCAACTTTATTATTATATTTTGAGTTTGAAAGTTCAGCAATACCATCACTTTTTTCAGACAAATTCAATTCTGACTCAGAACAAAGCATTCCATATGATGTTATGCCTCTTATTTTACTAACCACTAGCTTCATTTGATTTTTTGGTATAACTGCACCTGGTGGAGCATAAATTGTTAATAATCCCTCTTTTGCATTTGATGCACCACAAACCACTGTAACTATTTTTTTTTTTCCAATATCTACATCACAAACTTTCAATCTGTCTGCTCCAGGATGTTTTTTTGTCTTTAATATTTTAGCTATTAAAAAACTATCCAATTCAGTGGATTGGGATTCAACACTCTCTACTTCCAGTCCGATTTCTGTCAATTTATCTATAATTTGATTTTCACTAAACTTAGTATCAAGATGTTCCTTAAGCCAATTAGTGGTTATTTTCATCTACTTAGACCTCTATAATTTGTTGGCACATCTAATGGATCAAATCCAAAATGATTTAACCATCTATAATCACAATCAAAAAATGCTCTTAAATCATTAATTCCATATTTGAGCATTGCCAATCTATCTATTCCAATACCAAAAGCATAACCTTGATATTTTTTGGTATCTATTTTTACATTTTTTAAAACATTTGGGTGCACCATTCCACATCCTAAAATTTCTAGCCATTTATCACCTTCACCAATTACTATTTTTCCATCTTTAATTTCATATCCAATATCAACTTCAGCAGAAGGTTCTGTAAACGGAAAGTGACTTGGTCTAAACCTCATTTTTATTTTATCAATCTCAAAAAATTCTTTGATAAAATAATCTAAACATCCTTTTAAGTGTCCCATATTTATATTTTTATCAATATGTAACCCTTCAACCTGATGAAACATTGGTGCATGCGTTTGGTCACTATCAGATCTATAAGTTCTACCAGGAGCAATAATTTTAAAAGGAGGCTTTTCTTTAAGCATTGTTCTAATCTGTACTGGTGAAGTGTGTGTTCTTAATAATAGCTCTTTTTTATTATCTAGATAAAAAGTGTCATGCATGTCACGTGCAGGGTGGTTATCAGGTGTATTTAATGCTGTAAAATTATTATATTCATTTTCAATATCAGGACCTTCTTCTACACTAAAACCGATCTCAGAGAATATAGATGATATTTCATCAATCGCTTGTGAAACTGGATGGATCTTTCCTTTAAAAAAAGGTCTTTCAGGTAATGTTATGTCTAATTTTTCTTTTTCTAATTTTTGATTTATTTCTTTACTCTCAATTTCCTGAATTTTTTTTACTAATTTATTTTGAAGTTCATCTTTCACAGTATTTAATTCAGATGCAAATTTTTTTCTTTCTTCTTCTGCAACAGAACCTAACTTCTTAAACTGTGATGAAACGAGTCCATTTTTACCAAATAGATCATTTTTAATTTCATTAATTTGATTTAAATTTAAATCTTCTTTTAACTTTAAAAAAAATTCATCTTTAATTTTTTTAATATCAGACATAATGACAGATTATTTCTTCACCAAAGAAAAACAATAGCGAAGATTAATTTAATGCAGATTGTGCTTTTTGAACTATTGTTTTAAAGGCTGCTGGGCTATCGTATGCTATTTCAGCTAGTATTTTTCTATCTAATTTAATTCCACATTTAGATAGGCCGTTAATAAATTTTGAATAAGTTAATCCCTCTGATCTTACACCTGCATTAATTCTTTGAATCCATAAAGATTTGAATTCTCTTTTTTTAGCTCTACGATCTCTGTAAGCATATTGCATAGCTTTTTCCATAGCTTGCTTTGCAACTCTAATTGTACTTTTTCTTCTGCCCCATTGACCTTTAACAGCTTTTAAAACTTTTTTATGTTTAGCGTGACTTGTTACACCTCTTTTTACTCTTGCCATTTTATCCTCTTAAACTGTAAGGCATGTACGATTTTACTATTTTACTATCCTGTTTGGACATAGTAGTTGTGCCTCTTAATTTCCTAATTTGTGAATTTGTCCTTTTGATCATGCCATGTCTTTTCCCTGCTTGAGCCATCATAACCTTTCCCGAAGCCGAGATCTTAAATCTTTTTTTTGCTGAACTTTTAGTTTTTAATTTAGGCATAATTCTGCGGTCTTATACAAATATTGGAATAGATTTACAACCTCTTTTAAGCCTTATAAAGGCTGAATAACCATAATCATTTGCTTACCATCCAAACTTTGGTTCCAATTCACTTTACCAATAGCTTGCATGTCAATTTTTATTTTATTCATTAATTCTTTACCTAAATGAGAATGTTGAAGTTCTCTACCCTTAAATCTAATGGTGAATTTCACTTTATCACCTTTTTCAATAAACTTTTTTGCATTTTTAACTTTAAAATCATAATCATGAGTTTCTGTAACAGGTCTCATTTTTATTTCTTTCAAAGAAACTATTTTTTGTTTCTTTTTTGCAACATTAGCCTTTTTCTGAGCATCATATTTAAATTTTCCCATATCTATAATTTTACACACAGGTGGTTTTGCATTGGGAGCTATTTCGATTAAATCCAAACCTTGCTCTTTAGCTATTGTTATAGCTTCATTGGTATTTAATATCCCTAAGTTATCCCCGTCGCTACCTATAACTTGAACTTCAGGTGAAGAAATTCTATTATTAGACCTTGGGCCTCTATCTTTAGTTCTTTTTTGAAAGTAGTTCTGTTTAAAATCTGCCACTTAATTTGAAGATGCTTTATTTAAAGCTGAAAATTTTTTTAGAAATAATTTTAAATCCATATTTTCTTGTTTATTAGTATCCAATCTTCTAATCGTTACTGTGTTAGTGTCAACTTCTTTTTTACCACAAATTAACAAAAGTGGTACTTTTGACACTGAATGTTCTCTAATTTTATAATTCAGATTATGATTTTTTAAATCTACTTCAGATGTAATGCCCATATTAATAATTTCTTTATTTACTTTTTTTGCATATTCATCGAATTCTTCTGAAATAGGAATTACGATTACCTGCATGGGTGATATCCAGAATGGAAATTTACCTGCATAATTTTCAATTAGTATTCCTATGAAACGTTCTAAAGACCCAAACAGTGCCCTATGTAGCATCACTGGAATTTTTTTATTTCCATCTTTGTCTATAAACGATGCATCTAATCTTCCTGGCAAATTTAAGTCTACTTGTAATGTCCCACATTGCCAATCTCTACCAATAGCATCTCTTAAAACAAATTCAATTTTAGGACCATAAAATGCTCCTTCCCCTTTATTGATAGTATATTCAAGTTTAGATGCTTTAACTGCATCCAATAAAGCTTTTTCAGCTTTATCCCAAACTTTGTCATCACCAACTCTTAAGTCTGGTCGATCTGAATATTTTAATATTACATTTTCAAATCCTAAATCCTTATAAATGTCTAAAATTAAATTTGTAACGATTAAGCATTCTTTTGTAATTTGATCTTCAGTACAAAAAATATGTGCATCATCTTGCGTAAAGGCCCTAACTCTTAATAATCCATGTAAAGCTCCTGAAGGTTCATATCTATGCACCTTTCCAAATTCAGAAATTCTCAAAGGAAGATCTCTATAACTTTTTAATCCCTGGTTAAATACTTGAATATGACCTGGGCAATTCATAGGTTTAATCGCAAATATTTTTTCATCTGGCGTTTGAGAAGTGTACATGTGTTCTCCATACTTTTCCCAGTGTCCTGATTTTTCCCATAGAGCTCTATCTAAAATTTCTGGTGTGTTCACTTCTTTATAGCCTGCTTCTTCTTGTCTGCTTCTCATATAAGCAACAAGTTTTTGAAATAATTTCCATCCCTTTTCGTGCCAAAAGACTGAGCCTGGACTTTCCTCTCTAAAATGAAATAGATCCATTTCTTTGCCTAATTTTCTATGATCTCTTTTTTCAGCTTCTTCTATTCTTTTTAAATAATTGTCCAGATCTTTCTTAGAAGCCCAGCTTGTTCCATAAATTCTTTGTAACATTTCATTGTTTGAATTGCCTCTCCAATAGGCTCCCGAGACTTTCATTAATTTAAAATGTTTTCCAATTTTTCCAGTCGAAGATAAATGTGGACCTTTACACAAATCGTGCCATTCACCGTGAAAGTATATCGAAACATCTTCCCCTTTTGGAATGCTCTCAATAATTTGAGCTTTGTAAATCTCTCCTTTTTCTTTAAAATGAGAGATAGCTTTGTCTCTATTCCAAACTTCTCTTGTAGTTAAAACATCCCTATCAACAATTTCCCTCATCTTATTTTCAATTTTACTTAAGTCTTCCTCTGTAAATGGTTCTTTTCTAGAAAAATCATAATAAAACCCATTTTCAATAACTGGGCCTATTGTGACTTGAGTACCAGGAAAAATCTCCTGTACTGCCATAGCTGTAATGTGAGCTGTATCATGTCTAATTGTTTCTAAACCTTCCTTATCCTTTGATGTAAAAATTTTAACTTTACAGTCTTTATCAATTATAAAACTCAAATCTCTAAGTTCGCCATTTACACTAATTACTGAAGCTTGCTTAGATAAAGATTTACTAATTTTTTCAGCAACCTCTAGTCCCGTAATTTGGTTGGAAAATTTAATATTTTTTCCATCTGGTAATGTAATTGTTGGCATTTAATTTAATAACTTTTTGTATTCTGCATAAGTAGAAAAGCACATTTTTTCAACATTAAATTTTTTAATTATATTTTTTCTACCTTCATTACCTAATAATTTCAATGTAGATTCATCTAAATTTAATACTTTTAGAATTTTATTACTTAAAGACATTGAGTTTCCAGCCTCAAATAAAAAACCTGTTTTATTGTCTAATAATGTTTCGTTAGAACCTCCAATATTACTTGCCAAAACTGGTTTTTTCATAGATTGAGCCTCTACGACAACTCTACCAAAGGCTTCTGGTTCTATTGATGCTGAAACTATCAAATCAGAAATCTTATAGGCTATTGGCATATTCTTACAATTATCTATAAATCTTAATTGATTTGTTAATCTATGTTGCTCTACTAATCTTTTCAATTTTTTAGTATAAACATTTCTGCCTTGATCATTACCAAGAATTACTGCATAAAAAGATTCGTATCCTAATTTTTTATTTACTAAACTAAGAGCTTGAATAAACATCTCTTGCCCTTTCCAAGGTGTTAATCTTCCTGGTAATAAAATTAATTTTTTACTTTTGTCTATTTGCCAATCTACAAGCAACTGTCTCTCTTGCGTCTCCGTAGTGGTTGATGGATCAAAATAATCTACATTAATACCTCTATAGATTACTAAAAATTTTTTTTTTAAACTTAAATTTTTAAAATAGTTTTTATTTATATGGGAAAAAATAAAATTTGACCCTGCAATAACTAAGTCTGCTCTAACCATTACAGAATTGTAGAATTTTTTTATCTTGTTATTAAAATTATAAGTACCGTGGAATGTAGTAACAAATTTTTTACGTGTAAGTTTTGTAGCAAATAAGCAAGACCACGCTGGAGCTCTGCTTCTTGCATGAACAATAGAAATATTATTAAATAAAATAATAAAAACTAACATTATCGTGTTGAAAAAAATTAAAATTGGATTTTTACTATGGACTGGAAGTTTTATTAACTTAACTTTTTTTTTATCTATATATTTTATTAAATCACCACCACTTGTAACTATATAAGACTTACATTTATTTTCATATAAATAGTGCGCAAGATCATAGCAGCCTGTTTCTGCTCCTCCATAACCTAATTTGGGTATCACTTGTAAAACTTTAATTTCTGAGGACATTTGATAAACTTATATATTAAGAATTACCTCTAATAAACTGATATGAACAAATTTAAATACTTAAAAATCTCAAAAAATAAGAAAATTAGATATTTAAGTAATTATAAAAAAGATTCTCTTTACATAATTTTTCTTCATGGTTTCATGTCTAATATCGAAGGTGAAAAACCTAGTATAATATTCAAATATGCAAAAAAAAACAAAATAGGATTTCTTGCTATTGAATATTCTGGTCATGGAAAATCTTCAGGAAAATTTACTAATGGAAATATCAGTAAATGGACAAAGGAAGTTCAAATTTCTATCAAAAAAATAGTTAAAAAAAATGATATTATTTTAATTGGTTCTAGTATGGGGGCTTGGTTGTCTCTTAATCAATTTAAATATTTTAAAAAGCAAATTAAAGGATTTATAGGAATAGGCTCTGCTCCTGAATTTTTAGAAAATTTAATGTGGAAAAAATTTACAAAAAAAATGAAAAATGAAACTGTAAGAAAAGGGATTTATCAATTAAAACATGGAAATTATCAATATCCAATTACTTATCAGTTAATAAAAGACGGAAGAAAAAATAAAATTTTAAATAAAAAGATTAATTCAAATATTAACGTCACCATGATACATGGCAACAAAGATAATGTTGTGCCCAAAAACTATTCAAAAAAAATTTTGAAAATATTCACAAAAGCTAAAAAAAAATTAATTATAATTAAGAATGGTGATCATAGTCTTTCAAGTAAAAGAAATCTTCAAAAAATAATTTTAGAGCTAAATAAAATTGTTTTTAATATAATTTAACCCCTCTACATAAGTGGGAAATTTTAATCTATAATTAAAGAATTCTTTCATCTTTTTATTATTTATTTTTTTTGAATCTTTATAAAAATTTTTAACCATCTTGCTTTCTATGTCTTCAACCTCAATTACTTCAATATTTTCAATATTCAATAATTTGGCACCATATAATGTTATCTCTTGAGATGATGTAGGCTTATCATCAGATAAATTGTATATTTCTCCTGATCTAAATTTAGTTAAAGACTCAAATAATATGTTTCCAATATCATCTACGTGTATTCTTGAAAAGTAATGGTTCTTTTTATTAACTAATTTTGCAGTACCTGATCTTAATCTGGCTAATATATTTTCTTTGTTTGAATAAATTCCTGATAATCTAAGTACTTGTATTGGTAAGTTATATTTTCTTTTTAATGATATCCATTCATTTTCAGCTTTTAATCTTGAAATACCATTTTTAGTCGTTGGTTTCGTTTTACTATTTTCATCCACCCAACAACCATCATGATTTCCATAAACACTAGTTGCAGATAAATAAGTTATCCATTTTGCTTTTGATTCTTTTATATATTTTGAAAATTGTTTAGTAACTATATCAATCTCCTCTATTGGGGGAATAGAAATTAAAATATGATCTGACTCCTTTAGTTTTGAAATAAGAGCATAATCGTAATTTTTATCTTTTAATAAGTAATTTTGATATTCTATTCCGTTAAAGGTCTTTTTCGATGTTTCACTTCTTGAAGTTGTAGATAGGTTAATATTATATTTTTTTAAATTAATCTTATTTATAAAATTTTTTGCTACTTGACCAAACCCAAAACAAAAAATATTCAAATTTTTCACTTTAACTTACTTCACTTATAATCGGTTTTAAGCTTATTGGATTAGAAATTTTATCAAGCATTTCTTTAGGGCATACCTGTATGAAATTAGAAATTTCAACATCAAAATTTTCAATTAATTTTTTTGATAAATTAGAATCTGTTTCTAAATAATGTTCTTCGATCAAAGCCTTTAAATAATTTATCCAATAATCTGTTTCGAGAGATTGCCAAATTACACTTTCAGAATTTACTTTTTTTTCAAAATCACTATTTGGATCATAAATAAATGCCATTCCGCCCGTCATACCAGCACCAAAATTATCTCCAACTTCTCCAAGTACCACAACAGTGCCCCCTGTCATATATTCACAAGCATTTGAATCACAGCCTTCAATAACAGCATTAGCTCCTGAATTCCTTACTGCAAACCGTTCTCCAGCTTGTCCAGCTGCAAAAAGTTTTCCTGATGTTGCTCCATATAAAACTGTATTGCCAATTATCGTATTCTTATTAGAAATTAAGTTACTTTCATCTGATAGCTTAATTGATAATGTCGCTCCCGATAGACCCTTTCCAACATAATCATTTGCATCACCACGAAGGACAAGCTTTAAACCTTTTGTTGCAAATGCACCAAAAGATTGACCAGCAGATCCTTTAAACTTAAGTGTTAAGAAATCAGCTTGTAATTTATTGTTACCGTATTTTTTATACAAATAATGAGATATTCTTGTTCCAACAGTTCTGTGTGTATTTTTAATGTCGAATTCTTTACAGAGTATTTTTTCTTTTTCTAAATCATCATCAATTTTAGGAATAATTTCTTGATCAAGAGTATCAGGCACAAAATTTATTTCTTGTTTTTCACAATATCTCAAATTTTCTCCTGGATCTGCTTGAACAAAAAGCGGATTTAAATCTAGGTCATCTAAATTTGCTGAAGCTTTACTAATTTGTCTTAATAAATCAGTTCTACCTATAATTTCATTCAAAGATCTGAAACCTAATTGAGCTAAAATTTCTCTAACTTCCTGAGCAATAAAGGTGAATAGATTTACTACTTTGTCTGGAGTACCGGTGAATTTTTTTCTTAACTCATCATCTTGAGTGCAAACACCAACAGGACAAGTATTCGAATGACATTGTCTTACCATTATACAACCCATTGCCACAAGCGCTGTAGTTGCTACACCATATTCTTCAGCTCCCATCATTGCAGCTATTACAACATCTCTTCCCGTTTTAATTCCACCATCAGTTCTAAGCGTTATTTTGTGTCGTAAGTTGTTAAGAGTTAAAACTTGATTAGCTTCTGTTAAACCCATTTCCCATGGAATTCCAACATATTTAACACTTGTTTGTGGCGTGGCTCCTGTTCCTCCATTATGACCAGATATTAAAATTATATCTGCCTTTGCTTTTGCTACACCTGCTGCAATAGTTCCAATACCAGATGATGCAACTAATTTTACACCAACTCTAGCTTTTGGATTGATTTGTTTAAGGTCATAGATTAATTGAGCCAAATCTTCAATAGAATATATGTCGTGGTGTGGTGGAGGTGATATCAATGTTACTCCTGGGGTCGAATGTCTTAATCTTGCAATTTCATTTGTAACCTTGAATCCTGGCAGCTGTCCCCCTTCGCCAGGCTTTGCTCCTTGTGCAATCTTAATTTCAATTTCATTACAGTTATTTAAATAATTAATAGTTACACCAAATCTTGCAGAAGCAATTTGTTTTACTCTAGAATTGGCGCTATCACCATTATCCATTTTGATAAATCTTTTTTCATCTTCTCCACCTTCTCCACTGCACGAAGCGCCTTTAATTCTATTCATTCCTATTGCTAATGTTTCATGAGCTTCTTTTGAAAGAGCTCCATGAGACATACTTCCACTTCCAAATCTTTTTAAAATATTTTCTATTGGTTCTACTTCAGATATAGCTATTGTAGGATTTAAGTTTCTTTCTCTAAAACCAATTAGGTCTCTTAAATGTATTGGAGGTAGATTATAAATTCCTTCAACATATTTTTTGTATCCCACAAAAGAATTTGAGCCAACCGAGCTTTGTAATAAATGCATCAACTTGCCCTGATACTGATGAGTTTCTCCATTTTTTCTATATCTATATAAACCTCCAATCGGCAAAACTGAATTATTATCTTCAAACGCTTGTTTGTGAATAATTCTTAATTTTTTTTCTATCCCACTAAGCCCTATTCCAGAAATTTTTGAGAGAACTCCAGGAAAATATTCTGATGCTATGGTTCTGCTTAATCCAACCGTTTCAAAATTGCATCCACCTCTGTAGGAACTTAAAACTGATATTCCCATTTTAGACATTATTTTTAACAAACCATAATTTACTGATTGGATGAATCTTTTTATACATTCATCATAACCAAATTTACCAAATAATTTTTTTTCAAACCTTTGGTATAAACTATCTAATGCCAAATAAGGGTTAACTGTTGTGGCACCAACACCAATAAGAGTTGCAAAAGAATGGGTATCTAATGCTTCAGCAGTTTGCGCATTAATAGATGTATAGCCTCTCAATTTTTTTTTAATAAGATGAGTATTTATTGCACCAACACTTAAAAGCATAGGTATTGCTAACCTGTGGTCAGAAACATTTTTATCGCTTAAAATCAGTTGTGTAATACCTTTTCTCACTGAAATTTCAGACTCATGTTGAATTCTTTTAATCGCTTGATCAAGGTTATCTTTTTTGGAAAAAGTACAATCAATTGTAACTGAATTTTTACCAAAAAAATTAATAAATTTTTCTAATTGTGAATTGGACAAAATAGGACTATTCAAAACATATATATTGTCTTTTGTTAAATTATTAAAATCTAAAATATTTCCAAGATTTCCAAATCTTGTTTTTAAACTCATAACTTTATTTTCTCTCAAAGAGTCGATCGGTGGATTTGTAACTTGGCTAAAATTTTGTCTAAAAAAATGATAAAGAGGTCTATATTTATCAGATAATACTGCAAGTGGTGTATCATCACCCATTGAACCGGTTGCTTCTTTCGCATCTTCAGCCATTGGGTGTAGAATTAGTTCTAAATCTTCCAGACTGTATCCAAACGAATGTTGTCTTTTTCTAAGATCTTCTCCAGAAAAAATAGGTTTTTCATTTTTAATTACTAGCTTTTTATCTAACTCAATAATCTGACTATTAAAATGCTTGTATTCCTTTGATAAAAAATCTTTAATTTGACTATTAGTAAATACTTTACCTTTTTCTATTCGCACACCAATTATTTCTCCTGGTCCTAATCTTCCTTTGGTTATTATTTTTTTTTCATCTAACTGAATCATCCCAGTTTCTGACCCAGCACAAAGAATTTTATCTTTTGTAATTGTATATCGCATTGGACGAAGCCCATTTCTATCTGTTGCAGCAATTACCCATTCATTATCTGTTCCAGCAATAGCTGCTGGGCCATCCCATGGTTCCATTGTACTATTTAAAAAATTGAATAATTGCTGATGATCTTTAGAGAGTGTTTTGCTTTTTTTTGACCAAGCATCGGGAATTAACATTAATTTTGCTAATGGCGCAGATTGACCAGAAATATTTAATAATTCAAATACATTATCCAATGCTGCTGAGTCTGATGCGCCAGGTTGTATAACTGGTTTTAAGTTTTCTATATCATTAAATAACGGACTTTCCATTTCTTGTTCATGAACTTTCATCCAATTGTAGTTTCCCTTAAAAGTATTTATTTCACCATTATGTGCAACAGCTCTAAATGGTTGAGCTAGATCCCAACTTGGAGCTGTGTTAGTGGAAAATCTCTGATGAAATATTACAAATCTAGAAATAAATTTTTCATCTTTTAAGTCTAAGTAAAAGTCAGCAATTGACTCTGCTAAAAACATTCCCTTATAAATTATTGATTTAGAACTAAGAGAACAAATATAAAACCCCTCCAATTGATTGTTGATTGCTTTATTTTCAATTTTTCTTCTTGATTCATAAAGTTTTCTTTCTAATGTTTTGCCAGTTAAGTTTTTGTCGTTATGCTTAAATAATACTTGAGCAATTTCAGGTCTTGTAAGGTTAGCTTTTTCACCTAGAACTTTTGGATTGACAGGAACTTGCCTCCAGCCATAGATGCTAAAATTACTTTTAGTAAGCTCACTTTCAATTAAAGTTCTTGCATTTTCCTGAGCTTCATAATTGTTTCTAGGTAAAAAAATCATTCCTACACAAATTTCTGATCCATCGTGTTTATGACCAGTGATTTCTATTTTTTCAGAAAAAAAATCAGAAGGAATTTCTAAATGAATTCCAGCTCCGTCTCCTGTTTTGCCATCTGCATCGACTGCCCCCCTATGAAAAACTGCTTTCAGCGCACTAATTCCATATTCTACTACTTTCCTGGATTTTTTACCCTCAGTAGAGGTTATTAAGCCTACTCCACAAGCATCATGTTCCATGCTTTTAGAGTAAACATGATTATCTTCTAAAAGTTTGCGATTTTTAAAATAGTTTTTCATTACGCAACTTTTGTTGATTTGGTTTCTTTGCTTTCTAAAAACAATCTAATCGACTCTGCTGCATCTCTTCCATCTTTAATGGCCCAAACTACTAAAGAAGCCCCTCTAACTATATCGCCAGCAGCAAATACTCCTTGCAAATTACTCTCCATCGTATTGAAATCAACTTTAAGGGTGCCCCATTTGGTTAGCTGTAAATTATCTGAATTAAATAACTTTGGTAAATTTTCGGGGTCAAATCCTAATGCTTTTATAACCATGTCAACTTTGATATTAAATTCTGAATTTTTCTGTATCTCCGGTTTCCTTCTGCCACTATCATCCGGTTCACCTAATTTAATCTTATCTACAATTAGACTTTCAACTTTATTTTTTCCAATAAATTCTTTGGGATTGGACAGCCAAACAAATTCAACACCTTCTTCCTCAGCATTTCTTACTTCACGGGCTGATCCTGGCATATTTTCTCTGTCTCTTCTATATAAACATTTTACTGATTTTGCATTTTGTCTTACTGAAGTTCTAACACAATCCATTGCTGTGTCACCACCTCCTATTACTACAATATCTTTCCCTTCTGCATTTAAAGTTCCGTTATCAAATAATTCTACCTCATCTCCTAATCCTTTTTTATTAGATGCTGTTAAAAATTCCATTGCTGGAAAAATATTTGCTAAATCTTTACCAGGTAAATCTACTTCTCTTGCTTTGTAAACACCTGTAGCTATTAAAATTGCATCATGCTTTTTTCTCAATTGTTCTAAACTTATATCTTTTCCAACTTCAAAATTTTGAATAAATTTTATCCCACTTTTTTTCAATAGCTCTGTTCTTCTTTCCACTACAAATTTTTCTAGTTTAAAATTCGGAATTCCATAAATCAATAAACCACCTGATCTATCATAACGATCATATACTGTAATTTGATAGCCTAATTTCCTTAGCTGTTCACCAGCAGCTAAACCTGCCGGACCTGCACCAATAATGCCTATACTTTGATTCTTTTCACTTTGAACTTCAATGGGTTTTACCCATCCCTCTTTCCAAGCTGTGTCCGTTATGTATTTTTCCACAGATCCTATTGTAACTGTTCCATGCCCAGATTGTTCGATAACACAATTACCTTCACATAATCTATCTTGTGGACAGATTCTTCCACAAACCTCTGGCATATTATTTGTGCTTTGGGCTAACTCGTAAGCTTCTTTTACTCTCCCTTCTGCTGTCAGTTTTAACCAGTCAGGAATGTTATTACTTAAGGGGCAATGCACTTGACAAAATGGAACACCACACTGTGAACATCTGCTTGCTTGTTCACCAGCTTTTTCTTTAATAAATTCATTATAAATTTCATTAAAGTCATCTTTTCTATTAGAAACTTCCCTTTTAGGTGGGTTTTGTTGACCTATTTTTACAAATTTTAGCATTTTATTTGGCATTTTTTTTCCTCAATAATCAATATTATATTATGATTTTCAATAATAAAAGATAAATTAGGACAGTATACCTGTCCTTTATTTTAAAAAAATATACTATTAACATGCTTTTTTACATTTATGCATACCTAATATGTTGCCATCGAATTGTTTTATTTAAGCTTTATTTAAGTTACGAAAGAAAATGAACATAAATTTTATTGAAATTATAATTCTATCAATAGTTCAGGGTATATCAGAATTCTTACCTATTAGTTCTTCGGCCCACTTAAATATTGTTGAAGTGATTTTAAAATTTAACACAAGCTCACTAATGATTGATGTCAGTCTTCATCTTGGCTCCTTGCTAGCAATTATTTTTTATTTCAAAAAAGAATTATTAAATCTGAAAAATAATCTTAAATTAGTATCTTTAATGTTTATTGGGTCTGTTCCAGTCATAATAGCTGGATATACTCTTAGCATCACAAGTCTAATTAATCTATTTGATGATAATCTCAAAATAATTGCTTGGACAACATTGATTTTTGCTATTATTTTATATTTTGCAGACAAAAGTAAAGTCAAAAATAAATTATCTAATGACCTTAATTTAAAAACAATATTTTTTATTGGTATGTTTCAAATACTTGCCTTAATACCAGGAGTAAGTAGAGCAGGTATTACAATTACTGCTGCAAGGTTTTTAAAATTTAATAGATTTGACTCAAGTAAAATTTCTTTTTTATTAGCTATCCCTGCTATAGCAGGAGCAAGCGTACTTCAACTTAGAAATGTTGTTGAACAAAGTTTTGAAATTAATTATCTTATCTTTATATCAATTTCACTATCTTTTTTATTCTCTTATTTTACAATTAAATTTTTTTTGGAATATGTGAATAAATTTTCTTTAAATGTTTTCGTAATTTATAGAATTATTATATCTATGATTTTATTTATAATAATATATAGTTAATTTCTTTTGAATATTGGAGCTAATTGAGAGAACAAAACCCCAAGCAGGATAAATAAGCATCCAAATAAATTATTTATGTCTAATATCTGATTTAATAAAATCCAAGCTGCAATAGTTGCAAAAACACCTTCTAATGAAAAAATTATAGCTGATGGAGCAGGAGAGATGTTTTTTTGTGCATATATTTGCAAAACAAATGCAAGACCTCCAGATAAAATTCCAGCATATAAAATTTGAAATTTTTCTTTCAAAATATTAACCCAAATAAAATCTTCAAAAATTAATCCTACTATTAATGACGACGCAGCAACAATTAAAGTTTGAATTGCCCCGATTGTTAGTGGAAGATTAAATTTTTCTATAATTTTACCAGTAAAAATAATATGCGTGCTCCAGAAAAATGCCCCCATGACTACAAGCGAGTCACCAATTCTAACTGTTGCGCTATAAAAATTAGTTAAAAGATATCCGCCCATCACACAAAGAAAAACTGCAGGCCAAATGCTCCAGTGAATTGGCTTTTTATACATAAAAAAAATTATAATTGGGACCATAGGCACATAAAAAATAGTGAAAAAAGCGGCATTAGCAACTTCCGTGTAGAGTAGAGCTACTTGTTGCAATGCTGATCCTAAAAACAAAGATAGGCCTATTAAAATAGCTAAGTTGATAAATTGTTTTTGGCTTTTGTTTATTGATTTAAAAATTTTTTTTCTTTCAAAAATTAAAGCTAAGGGTGCTACAGCTAAAAACCCAACAAAAAATCTTACTGCATTAAAAGTAAAAGGACCAATATCATCCATGCCTGTGTCTTGTGCAATAAAAGTTGTACCCCATATGAATGTACAGAGTAATGCGCTAAATAATGATACTGTTTTAGACATAAAAATTTATATAGCTAATTTATAAGCGAAATTTTTACCAAGATTTTCTTTTAAGTCGTTGTTAAATCTCGCAGCCTCAGCACCATCTATTATTCTATGGTCATATGATAAAGATAGTGGAAGCATCGTTCTTGTTTCAAATTTATCATTAATAAAAATTTGTTTTTTTTGAGCTTTACCAATTCCTAATATCGCTACTTCAGGATAATTTATTATCGGAGTAAAAAATGAACCTCCAATGCCTCCAAGACTAGTAATGGTCATTGAACCTCCAAAAAATTCTCTTTTATCAATCTTTAAATTTCGGCATTCATCACTTACTCTTCTTAATTCACTACTTATATAAGAAATATTTTTATTTTCTACATTTCTAATTTTAGGTACCATCAGCCCATGTGGTGTATCTACTGCAATCCCAATATGAAAATATTTTTTTATCGTAATTTTACCATTTTCGATATCATCAATTGAAGAATTAAAACTAGGAAATTTTTTTAAGGATGCCACTAAAGCTTTAACTATAAAAGCTAGTGGAGTAATTTTTTTTTTATCACCAGTGTACATATCAGTGAGTGAATTTCTAAAACTTTCCATTTCAGTTATATCAGCCTCATCATGATTTGTTACATGAGGTATTGTTGTCCAGGAATTTACTAAATAAGTTGATGCTAATTTTTTTACTCTTGGAATATCCTTAATTTCAACTTCCCCAAAATCAGAGTGTTCAAATTCATTACTAATTTTATTTGGTTTACTCTCTTTTGCTTGTTCAATAATTTTTGGTTTTGCTACCACAAATTTTTTAATATCGTCTTCAATTACTCTTCCTCTTTTTTCGCTTCCAACTACTTGATTGATATCTACACCAAGTTCTCTAGCAAATTTCCGAGCTTTTGGACTCGCGGATGAAGTATCTGTGACCTTATTTTGATTAATTAAAGTTTGCTGATTTTCCTGTTTTATTAACTGAATTTTTTTAAACTCTTTTTCAGTAGAAGGTTTTTTTTTAAACTTTTCTTCTGTTTGAGATGTACTTTCTAAAATTAATATTAAATCACCTTCAGAAACCTTATCTCCAACTTTAATATTTACTAACTTAACCTTCCCATCAAAAAGGGTTGGAATTTCAACGCTAGATTTGTCACTTTCAATTGTAATAAGTGGGTCATTTTTTGATATTAGTTGGCCACTAGAGACTAATACTTCAACTACCTCTACATCCTTGAATTCACCTATATTTGGAACTTTTATCTCTTTGTCTGGCATCTATATCTTTGTTGGCATTGGTTTACTTCCGTCAATATTATACTTCTTTATAGCTTCTTTTGCATATTTTGAGGCTATCAATTGCTCTTTTGCCAATACACTTAATCCATAAGCAACAATATGTTCTTTATCAACCTCAAAAAATTTTCTAAGATTTTTTCTTGTATCGCTTCTCCCATAACCATCTGTTCCTAATGAATAAAAACTTTTATTAGTATAAGGTCTAATTTGGTCAGAATTCATTCTCATATAATCAGAAGCTGCCATGATTGGTCCTTCTGTTTTTCCAAGACATTGTTCTACAAACGAAATTTTTTGTTCTTTATCTGGATTTAAAAGATTGTATCTTTCAACCTCCATGCCATCTCTTCTCAGTTCATTAAAACTAGTAACACTCCAAATTTCACTATCTATCTTATATTCATTTTGAAGAATTTCAGCAGCTTTCATCATTTCTCTCAATATTGTACCAGAGCCTAAAAGTTGAATTTTTGTTTTTTTATATCTATTAAATTCTTTAATTTTATACATACCTTTAAGAATGCCTTTTTCACAATTTTTATCTTTTGGTATGGCTGGATGTGAATAATTTTCATTCATAGTAGTAATATAATAAAAAACATTTTCATTTTTTTCATGCATTCTTCTCAACCCTTCTCTAAAAATTACAGCTAATTCATAATGAAAAGTTGGATCATAAGAAATACAATTTGGAATTGTTGATGCAACTAAATGACTATGACCATCTTGATGTTGTAATCCTTCTCCTGCCAATGTAGTTCTGCCAGCTGTTGCTCCAATTAAAAATCCTCTAGCTTGGCTATCACCAGCTGCCCAGGCAAGATCACCTATTCTTTGAAAACCAAACATAGAATAAAAAATATAAATTGGTATCATTTCAATATCATGATTTGTATAAGAGGTCGCTGCTGCAATCCACGATGACATCGCACCGGCTTCGTTAATCCCTTCCTCTAATACTTGTCCACTTTTGTCTTCTCTATATGAGCTTAACTGTGCTGAGTCTTCTGGCTCATACTTTTGCCCCTCGTGCGCATATATTCCTATTTTTTGAAAAAAACCTTCCATGCCAAAAGTTCTTGCTTCGTCAGGAATGATTGGAACTAATCTTGGTGAAACATTTTTATCTCTTAACAAATTTGTTAACATTCTGACTAGTGCCATAGTGGTAGACATTTCTTTTTCTCCAGTCGACACTTTCATAAAATCAAAAATGTTTTTTGCCGGTGCTTTAATAGGTTTTGAATATGTTGTTCTTTCAGGTAAAGGACCACCAAGGTTCATTCTTTTTTCTTTTATGTATTTGATTTCTGGTGATTTTTCATCTGGCTTGAAATACTCAACGTTTTTTACTTGCTCGTCTGTAAGTGGAACGTCAAATCGATCTCTGTAGTACAATAAATCAAAATCATCTAATTTTTTAGTTTGATGAGTAGTGTTAACACTCTCCCCTGTTTTGCCCATTCCATACCCTTTAATAGTTTTTGCTATTATAACTGTTGGGCTGCCTTGATTTTTTGATGCTTTATCATACGCTGCATAAACTTTATGAGGATCATGTCCTCCTCTATTTAACCTCCAGATATCTTTATCTGATAAACTAGAAACTAACTCTTCTGTTTCTGGATATTTTCCAAAAAATTTTTCCCTAACATATGATCCATTTCTGGCTTTCATTGCTTGATACTCGCCATCTACTGTTTCATTCATAATCTTAACTAAATGACCTGTTTTGTCATTAGCAATTAAAGAGTCCCAATACGAACCCCAAATTACTTTAATGACATTCCATCCAGCTCCTCTAAAACTTCCCTCTAATTCTTGAATAATTTTTCCATTACCCCTCACAGGTCCATCTAATCTTTGAAGATTACAGTTCACAACAAATATTAAATTATCTAATTTTTCTCTAGCAGCTAATCCTATTGCACCTAATGACTCTGGCTCGTCCATTTCCCCATCACCTAAGAATGCCCAAACTTTTCTTCCTTCATCTTTAATTAATCCTCTGTTAATTAGATATTTCATGTACCTTGCTTGATAAATTGCGAGCATAGGTCCTAAGCCCATAGATACAGTTGGAAATTGCCAAAAATTTGGCATCAACCAAGGATGTGGATATGAAGAAAGTCCCCCTAATTCAACTTCTTGTCTAAATCTATCTAATTGTTTTTCATTCAACCTGCCTTCAAGAAATGCTCTTGCGTAAACACCTGGCGCACTGTGACCTTGGAAATAAATTAAATCACCGCCAAATTTATTATTTTTTGCTCTCCAAAAATGATTCATTCCTACATCATAAAGTGTTGCTGCTGATGCAAATGTACCTATATGACCTCCCAATTCAGGAAATTTTTTATTTGCCCTAACAACCATGGCTGCTGCATTCCACCTAATTAAAGATCTAATTCTTCTTTCAATATTTTGATCACCATTAGATTTTAATTCTGCCTCTGGTGGGATTGTATTGATGTATGGAGTATGTTGTGTATAAGGAATATTTGCGCCTTCTCGATAAGCTTTATTAATTAATTCTTTTATCAAAAAATGGGCTCTTTGATTTCCATCTTTTTCAACAACTGCTGACAATGATTCTAACCAATCTTGAGTTTCTAATGGATCAATATCATTGTTGTTTGTGACCTGAATTATTGTTTGTTTTTTTTCCTCAATTAACTTTTTTTGAACAGTTTTTTCAATTTTTTCATTTTTTAAAGCTGATTCTGCTTGCTTGATAATACTTTCTGTATCTTTAGGAATTGGTTTTACTGAAGATTCTTGATTTGATGACACAACATTTAATAACAAATCTCCCTTTGAAACTTTATCACCAACTTTAACATTTATAGATTGAATCTTTCCTGAGACTGTTGATGGTATTTCAACACTAGATTTATCACTTTCAATAGTAACAACAGGATCATCTAAATTTATTTTATCTCCCACTTTTACTAGAAGTTCAATAACCTCAACTTTTTCAAATTCACCAATATCTGGAACAAGTAATTTTTCGCTCATTATTTAAGTCAGTTTATACACCTTAAATATTGTTATTCTAAATATTTTTAACACAATTAGCACCATTTTTGGACAACCTTAGTTGATACTTATACACAATGTTTACATATATATTAAAAAAAATAAGTAATTATAGAAAAGAGCAAAATTTAGATGCAAGATTTTGGATTCAAAAAGCTCTTTTAAGTAAAAATTTTAATAAAACTTCTTATTAGTTTTTCTCGATACAAATAGCTATACCCATACCACCACCTATACATAGAGTGGCACAGCCTTTGGCTTTATTTTGTTTAATCATCTCATGAATAAGTGTTACTAAAATTCTAGTTCCTGAAGCTCCGATTGGATGCCCTAACGCAATAGCACCACCATTAACATTCACAATTTCGTTAGAAATCTTAAGGTCTCTAATCACAGCAATACTTTGGGCTGCAAATGCCTCATTAATTTCAAACAAGTCAACATGTTCTTTTTTCCATCCTGCTCTTTCTAAAGCCATATTAACAGCTGGTATTGGACCAAGTCCCATCAATGAAGGTTCTACTCCACAAGTTGCCCAAGAAACTATTTTTACTAATGGCTCTACACCTTTAACTTCCGCTTCTTCTCTGGACATTAGTACTGTTGCTGCCGCACCATCATTTATTCCAGATGAGTTGCCCGCAGTAACTGTTCCATTTTCTTTAAAAATGGTCTTAAGTTTTTTTAAATCTTCTAAATTTAAATTATTTCTTGGATGTTCATCTTTTTCAAAAAGAAAATTTTTACCATCTATTTTTAATTTTATTAATTCATTTTTAAATTTATTATCATTAATAGCTTTTTGTGTTTTTTTTTGAGAATTTAATGCAAATAAATCCTGTTCATCTCTAGAAATTTTATATTTTTCTGCAACATTTTCAGCAGTAACCCCCATATGGTAATTATTAAACGAGTCTACTAAGCCATCATTAATCATTGTATCAACTAATTTCTTTTCATCTAATTTTTTATCTTCTCTATAAAATATTGAATGAGGTGCTCGAGACATGTTTTCTTGTCCACCAGCAACTACAATCTTATTCTCACCTAATTTGATAGATTGATATCCTGTTATGATGGATCTTAATCCAGATCCACATACCTGGTTAACAATATAAGCAGGCGTGGATACTGGGACTCCAGCTAGTATAGATGCCTGTCTCGCAGGGTTTTGTCCTAATCCAGAGGTCAAAACATGCCCCATAATCACTTCATCAATATCATCTGACTTTAATTTTGAATTTTGAATAACTTCTTTAATTGCTAGCGCCCCAATTTTATCAGCGCTTAAGTTCTTTAAAGATCCGTTATATGTGCCAATAGGTGTTCTTAAAGCACCTGTAATAACTACATCATTTGATTTTTTGCTCATTGATAATGCAACATAATATTTTATAAGTTAAATTACATCAAAAACTTTGTTATATTGGGCAAATTATTTAATTAGGGACCGCTGGCCAAATTGGATAAGGCGCTCGGCTACGAACCGGGAGACTCCAGATTCGAGTTCTGGGCGGTCCACCAAAAGGATAAATTAAAATGTTAGATTGGCTACTAAAATCATCTTTACAAAAATCAGTTATATATTTTTTCATAATTGTTCTTATACTTTTATTAATTTTAACTTTTACATTATAAAAAATTATGAGTAGTAAATTTGAACAAATAAGTATTAAACCTGGTTTTATAAAACATAATGGGGGTGTTTTATTTAGGACAATATCTGACACAGAGTACGAATTTAAAACAACAATCAACGAAAACCATTTAAATGCTGCTGGAATAACTCACGGTGGTTATTTATCTGCTTTGATCGATGCTGGAGCAGGAACTGCCGCACACAGAGCAGCCAACAATGCACCTTGTGTAACTATTTCTTTGGATTTAAAATTTATTGGTGCTTCAAAAGTGGGTGATGAAGTAATTGGTTATACAAAAATTCTTAAAAAGACAAATACGCTAATATTTTTATTTTGTGAATTAAAGTGTAATAATAAGATTATTACTTCAGCATCTGGATTATGGAAAATTTTAAAGATTAAACCATCTAGCCCTGACCCTAGTGGATAGCTATTCTTTTCTTTTTGAGTTTAAATAACCAAAAATAATTAATAATAAAATTGCTATGGGGTAGATAATTCTTTTATTTGGTCTATCTAAATTTTCTATTTTAAATTCACTTATATAGTCACCTGTTTCAAAACCATTTTTTTTAGCTTTTCCATTCCATTTTAAGGTATCCACAATAATTCTATTTTCTTCTCTAATTAAACTAATTCCATATTGTTCCAAATTATAATCTGTTTCAAAAGTATTTTTTTCAATTATAAACAGTTTGTATCTTTCGCCATAATTACTTGGACGCGTTACTTTAAATCTAGCTTCTTTAGTAGGATCTAGTTTTATCGCATGTATTTGATTTATATTTTGATAGTTATATTTTGGATAAAATTTATTTAAAATAAAATCTGGCGCTAATAGCGAAATTGAAATTAATAAAAAAACTATTATTTCGTACCATCTCAACCTATTGATAAACCAACCTTGTGTTGCAGAAGTAAAAACGAGTATTCCAATTAATGAAGTTATAATTACAAGTAGTCCATGCCAGATATTCTCAATACCAATTAATAATAATTCATGATTAAATAAAAACACTATAGGTAAAATTCCTGTTCTTAAACTATACCAAAAAGCTTGTAGGCCAGTTCTAAGTGGATCTCCTCCTGAAATAGCTGCCGCCGCATATGATGCTAGACCAACAGGTGGTGTAACATCTGCCATTAAACCAAAATAAAATACAAACAAGTGAACTGCTATTAAAGGAAAAATGAATCCAGATGCATTTCCAACATCAACCAATACTGTTGCCATTAATGAAGCTACCACAACATAGTTTGCAGTTGTTGGTAGCCCCATACCGAGCAATAAGCATAAAATAATTGTTAAAAATAACAAAATAATAACATTATCTTTTGCAATAGACTCTATAACTATAATTAAGTTTGTGCTTAAACCTGTAGAGCCTACGGCTCCCACTATTATTCCTGCTGTTGCAATCGCAATCCCCACACCAACCATATTTAGAGCACCTTTTTCAAAACCAATTATAGTTTGATTAAACCAAATTTTTAAAGCTACTTTAGATTCTCTACTCTTAGTTATTATGTGAACTAAATTTACACATATCAGGGCGATCGTTGCATAAAATATAGAGTAAGAAGCTGTAAATCTTAAGTAAACAAGCATATATATTAAAACAAAAATAGGTATTAAAAAATGTATTCCTGACAGAAAAGTTTTTTTCAAATTAGGAACATCTGAGTCTTCCATACCCTTTAAATTTAATTTCAAGGCTTCAAGATGAGAAATATAAAACAATGCTACATACGAGATTATTGCTGGCAAAAATGCATGTTTGACAATTTCAAAATAAGTAACTCCGATAAAACTAGCCATTACAAAAGCTGCCGCTCCCATTACTGGTGGCATTAATTGTCCATTTACTGAAGATGACACTTCTATTGCGCCAGCTTTTTCTTTTGAAAAACCAGTCTTTTTCATTATCGGAATTGTAAATGTTCCAGTTGTTACTGTGTTTGCTATTGAAGAGCCCGAGATTAATCCCGTCATACCAGAGCCTAAAATTGCAGCTTTAGCCGGTCCTCCTCTCATTTTTCCAACCATAGCAAAAGCCAAATCTAAAAAATATTTTCCTCCTCCTGCTGTTTCTAAGAGTGCTCCAAACAAAACAAATAAAAAAATAAAATCTACCGAAACACCTATTGGAATTCCAAATATTGCTTCTTGATCAAACCATTGAAATCCAACCAATCTATTCAATGAAAGTCCACCATGTGAAATAATTTCTGGTGCATATCTCCCAAAATATGAAAATAACAAAAAACAAATAGCTATAATTACTAAAGGTAAACCAATCACCCTTCTAGTTGCTTCAAGTAATATTAAAATTCCTAAGCTTCCAATAATTAATTCAACTGGTAAATTAAAATTTTCATCCAGTGAAATATTTAAAAGAACCCCACCTCTGTCAACTAACTGATCATAAAAAAAATAAATATATAAACAGCATAAGGCACCAATAAAACTAATTATAATATCAATTATAGATATTTTTTTTCCTTTAAATGTTGGATAGATTAAAAAAGCTAAAGTTAATGCAAACCCTAAGTGAATAGCTCTAGCTGGTAGCCCTTTAAACATACCAATATTAAACATGAAGGGAAATGGAGATGCATACCAGAGTTGAAATAAAGACCAAATAATTGCAATTGCTGCAACAACTTTTAGATGCAAACCAGTCAGATTTTTAGTCGGCGTTAAGTCTTCATTAATTTTTCTTTCAGTTTTTTTACTAATACTTTGACTCATTATAAAAAGGATACTCTATTATAAAAAAAAGGCCCGATTAATGCATCGAGCCTTTTAAATTTTATTAAGAAATTGGACTACATTAATCCAGCTTCTTTATAATATTTTATTGCACCTGGGTGTAATGGGGCAGATAAACCATCCTTAATCATGTTTTTCTTATCCAAAAACCCAAAAGCAGGATGTTGCTTTTTGAAATCATCAAAATTTTCCATCACAGCTTTTACAACTAAATAAACAAGTTCTTCAGGAACATCAGCAGAAGTCACAACAGTGGCTTTAACACCAAAAGTTGTAGCATCTTTTTTTTGTCCTGTATAAGTTCCTTTAGGAATTACAGCTTGTGCATAATAGTCAGCACCACTAATTAATCCTTGCACTTCAGAACCTGTTAAATTTATAGGTGAAGCTTTTGCTGCACAGGTTGCCGCTTGCTCCATTGCTCCGTTTGGAAAACCCACAGAATAACCAAAAGCATCAATCTTACCATCACACAAAGCTTTTACCTGTTCAGATGAAGTTAATTCAGTCGTTGATTTAAAAAAGCTATTATCAACTCCCATTGCTTTCATAAGTTCTTCCATAGTTCCTCTTTGACCAGAACCGGGATTACCAATGTTTACAACTTTGCCTTTAAGGCCAGCAAAATTTTTAATCTTTGCTTTTTTTCTTGCCCAAATTTGAAAAGGCTCATTATGAACTGAAAATACAGCTCTTAAATCACTGTACTGTTTTCCTTCCCACTTGCTTGAACCATTAACAGCATGATATTGCCAGTCAGACTGAGCTACACCAAATTGAAATTCACCAGCTGCAATTTGACCAATATTATAGTTTGATCCGCCAGTTGAAGGAGCAGTACATCTGTACGCTTTATCTATTCCCTTTTTCCTTCCATGCTCTTTAGCAATGGCCGATTTATGCAACATTTTACAAATTGCGTTACCAGTTTGGAAATATACTCCAGTTGGTCCACCTGTTCCTATCGTAAAAAACTCTGCAGACTTTGCAACACTCATAAATGATAAAGATGCAACAAAGATTAGCAGAGCACTTGATAGAGATGTTATTATTTTTTTCATATTTTCTCCTCTATATCGTTTTTTTATTAATTAATTCTAACAGTAATTAAAGGGTTATGTATAGAGAGTTTTTATAGTGATTCTGACCATTTTTTTAACTTATTAACACCCTCTACTATCTTAGGTGCAAATTCCAAAATTAAGTTGTTATCAATTTTTTGATTACTTTTAATTTGACGCATAAAATTTTTGCCATCAAAGTCTGTAAAACTTAACCTTGCAAACATTTTTTTTTTATCAAAGCCAAAATCTGATCCTGGTAATAGCGCTACACCCGTTTCTTTCAAAATATTGTTGCACATTTCTGATGAACTATTAAATTTTTTATTCAAGAATTCAGGCATTAAATAAAAGCCACCCATAGGTTTATTAATTAAAATCTTATTTGATTTTAAATTATCATAAACATAATTTCCAACTGCTTTAAGAATATTTTTTGAGCTATTTATATATTCGTTTTGATCACTTGAATAAGCTTTAATTGCAGCATGTTGAATGGGTGCACTTACAGCAGAAAAAGTTTCACTGGCTAATACGTTAATTGAATCTTTTAATATTTTTAAAGAATCTGGGACTATAAAATAGCCCAACCTCCAACCACCTGCTCCACACCATTTACTTAAGCCTGAACTTATGATTGTATTTTTAGGACAGAAATCGGCAATAGATTTAAATCCTTTTTCAAAACTTAACTCAGAATAAATTTCATCTGATAAAATAATAAGGTTATATTTATTTGTAATCTTGCTAATTTCTTCTAAATTTTCACAAATTTGCCCAGATGGATTGTTAGGTGAATTTAAAAATAATAAATAGTTTTTATCTTTACTTTTTGAAATAACTTTTTCAATTTCTGCGCCTGTGGGAAACCAATTGTTTTCTCTTGTTGTTTGTACTGGTATTATTTTGTTCCTTCCAAGAATTGCTTGTGGAGCATAAGAAACCCAACTTGGAACAGGCAATATTATATCTCCATCAAATAAAATGTGTAATAGAAACATTAGTTCTTTTGATCCTGGACCAATAATTACATTTTCAGATTTATAATTATTATCTTTTTTAGCTGATGTATATTTTGCAATAGTATCTCTAAGTTCTTCAAGGCCTTGCATTGGTAGATATTTGTTTTGATGAGCATTATCTTTTAATGCATCAACTATATCATTCGGTACTTGAAATGGAGATTGACCAAATCCAAATTTAAATACTTTTTTACCGTTATTTTCTAAATTTTTAGAAACCTCATTAATTTTTAAAGTAGACGATGGTTCTAATCCCTTAATTATATTCTTTAGCATTTAATATTTTAATTCTTTTAAATTTTTATATTGCTCTAAAATGTTTGGATTTGCTAGAGCTTCTTTATTTTTAATATCATTTCCTTCAACTATATTTTTTACAGCCAATTCAACTATTTTTCCATTTTTGGTTCTAGGAATATCATTGACCACTAAAATTTTAGATGGAACATGTCTTGGTGATGCATTTTTCCTAATTTGAATTTTAATTCTTTTTAATAAACTATCATTAAGTTTATATTTTGGATTTAAAACAATAAACAAAATAATTCTTATATCATTATCCCACGCTTGGCCAATTACGATTGACTCTTTGACTTCTATAAATTTTTCTACCTCTGAATAAATTTCGGCTGTTCCAATCCTTACCCCTCCAGGATTAAGAGTGGTATCTGATCTGCCATGAATAATAAAACCACCACTTTCTCTTATTTGTGCATAATCTCCATGATGCCAGATATTTAAAAAATTGTTAAAATACGTACTGTGAAATTTTATATCATTTTTATCGTTCCAAAATTTTAAAGGCATTGATGGGAATGGGTTTTTACAAACTAACTCTCCTTTTCTATTTTTTAAAGATTTTCCTTTTTCATTAAAAATATCAACATCTAAACCTAAACCTTTATTTTGTATTTCTCCTAAAATTACTGGTTGATATAAGTTGCCTAAAACAAAACAAGAAATTATGTCTGTACCACCAGAAATAGAAGATAAGTGAACATTTTTTTTTATATTTTCATAAACATATCTAAATCCATCATTTGATAATGGAGATCCTGTAGAACAAATAGTTCTCAGTTTTGATAATTTATATTTATATTTTAGTTTAGGCTTAAATTTACGAAGAGCATCTATATATTTTGCACTGACACCAAATAAGGTAATTTTTTCTTTTTCAGCTATTCTTAATAATGAATCTTCTTTTTTATACATCGGGGACCCGTCAAATAAAACAATAGATGCTTTTGAGGCTAGAGCACTTACTAGCCAGTTCCACATCATCCATCCACAAGTAGTAAAATAAAAAATATTATCTCCTTCTTTGATGTCACAATGCAGCTGATGTTCTTTTTTATGTTGAAGCAAAACTCCTCCGCTCCTATGACATATGCACTTTGGTTTTCCAGTGGTTCCACTTGAATATAAAATTGCAAGCTCTTGGTCAAAATCATACTTAGAAAACTGAATTTCTTTAGACTCTATTTTAGTTATTTCTCTCCATTTAAATACTTTTACCTTTCTAGACTTATATTTATTTTGTAAATATTTTTCCCCTGGGTAATTAACAATTACTACATATTCGATAGATGGTATATCTTTTAGAATTTTGGGAATTCTATCTAAAATATTTATTGTTTTTCCATTATAGAAATATTTATCTATCGAAAATAAAACCTTAGGATCAATTTGTGAAAAACGCTCTACTACACCCTTAACACCAAAGTCTGGTGAGCAAGATGACCATATTGCGCCTAGAGAAGAAGATGCTATGAATGCTTCAACTGTCTCAATGGAGTTGGGCATATATGCAGCTACTCTATCTTTTTTCTTTATCTTAATACTCTGTAAAAATTTAGATACTTTACTCACATTAATGTTTAATTCACGCCAGGTTCTTTCTTCTCTAAAACCATTCTCACTAATAAATGTTATTGCTTTTTCATTGCTATTTTTTGAAAGTAAATTTTCAGCAAAATTTAACTTTGAATTTGGTAAAAACTTATTTTTATAAAATATTTTTGATTTTTTAATCTTATATTTACTTTTAATTCCTTTGATTTCTGAAAAATCCCATATAGAGCTCCAGAAACTTCCCGAATTTTTAATACTCCATTTCAAAATATCTTCATATTTTTGATTAAAATTTTTTTTAAATTGCTTTGAAATAAATTTTTCATAACTCGATAAAAGAGACTTTTTTTTTTGATTTATTGTAGCTTCCCATAATTTTTTAGACATAATTTACTTAAAAAATATTAATACATAATTTTTTTTAACTATGTTAACTTAATTAAAATATAAAACAGAAATGAGAACTTTTGGTCTTATGATTCGGTCATGTTTTAGTCTATTTTTGTTCTTTATGAATAACAATATGTGGTGGAAGATAAATTTAAGGCACCATTAATAGATTATGACAAAAAATAATATTACAGCTGTTCTTGGTCCTACAAATACTGGAAAAACCTTTCTTGCAATAGAGACTATGCTTTCTTTTGATACGGGAATGATTGGTTTTCCATTGAGATTACTTGCACGTGAGGTTTATGATAAAATAATAAAACAAGTAAGTATAGAAGAGGTTGCTTTAATTACTGGTGAAGAGAAAATAATTCCATTAAATGCAAAATATTTTCTTTGCACAGTAGAGTCTATGCCAATTAACAAACATTTAGAATTTGTTGCTATTGATGAAATACAAATGTGTGCTGACCATGAAAGAGGACATATTTTTACTGACCGATTGTTAAATCTTCGTGGAGAAAAATTAACAATGTTCATGGGATCGAATACAATAAGAAATATAATTAATTATTTAGGTGAAAACACAGAATATATAAATAGAGATAGACTTTCTAAACTTTCATTCGTTGGACATAAAAAAATTTCAAGAATAAATAGAAAAACAGCTATAATCGCTTTTTCAACAGAAGAAGTTTATGCCATCGCTGAACTTGTTCGTAGGCAAAAAGGTGGAGCGGCTATAGTTATGGGGTCATTAAGTCCTAAAACAAGAAATGCTCAAGTTGAATTATATCAATCTGGAGATGTTGATTTTTTAGTTGCAACCGATGCAATTGGCATGGGTATAAATATGGATTTAGATAATGTATATTTTTCAAACCTAAAAAAATTTGATGGAAAAAAATTAAGACGTCTCGCTATGTCTGAAATTGGACAAATTGCTGGAAGGGCAGGCAGATATTTAAATGACGGTAATTTTGGAATTACTGGTGACTGTAAAGAGATTACTGCTGAAGAAGTTGAATTACTTGAAAATCATAAGTTTGAAGAAATAAAAATATTATTTTGGAGAAATTCTAATTTAAATTTTAATAATGCTCTAAGTTTAATTAAATCGCTTGAACAAAAACCCAATAAAGATTGGTTAAGAAAAATTCACGAATGTGAAGACGAAAAAGTATTGAAATATTTTTTAAAAAATATGGAAAGCCATAATATTAAGAATAATAAAGAAACACTTGAATTATTATGGGATTGTTGTCAGATTCCAGATTTTGTCAAAAAAACTTATGGAAATCACCTTGAAGTAGTTAGCAAAGTTTTTAACTTTTTAAATAGTAAAGGTGGTAAAATTACTAATGATTTCATGCGATTACAACTAATGAAATTAGACAAATTAGAAGGAAATGTAGATTCTTTATCAAATAGAATTGCAAATGTCAGAACTTGGTCATATGTTTCAAATAAATTTAATTGGGTAGAAAATCAAGAATATTGGATAGAAAAAACAAAATTATTAGAGGATAAACTTTCAGATAGATTGCATGAAGAACTTACTAAAACATTTATTGATAAAAGAGCTAGTGTACTAGCGAGAGGATTAAAACAAGATATGGATTTTAAAACTGAAATTATGGAAGATGATAAAGTAATAATTGATGAACAATTTATTGGCAATCTTAAAGGCTTAAAATTTGAAATGGATTTAAAAGTAGGTGCATTAGAAACTGATATCAAATCTTTAAAAAAAGCAGCAAGACAAACAGTGGGTCCTGAGCTACAAAAAAGAATTCAATTAATCATAAGTACAAAACTAATAGAATTAAAGGATGATTTCAAAATTTATTGGAAGAATTTTCCTATCGCTAAACTAACAGCTGGCAAAGACTATTTGAACCCAGACATATTTTTAATAGTAGACGATATTTTAGAAAATGATGATAAAAAAAAGTTATTAGAATTTATTGAAAAATGGATTAAGGAAAAAATAAATTTAGTATTAAAAAGTTTGATTGATTTGAGAAATTTAAAAGAAAGCAACTCTTCCATTAAAGCTTTAGCTTATCAACTATATGAAAATAATGGTGTTATTAAAAGAGAAGAGGTATCTGAATATTTAAAAAAACTTGGTCAAGATGAGAGAAAAATTTTGAGAGACCTAGGTGTAAAGTTTGGACGTTATCATGTTTTTTTATTTAAATTATTAAAACCAGAAGCTGTTTCATTAAGAACTTTGTTATGGAAAAACTTTCGCCAAAAATATTTCGAATTAACTCCTCCTACATTTGGTTTAAATTTTTTAGATGATAAAAATAAAAAAAATAAAAAATTTATGCTTTTGTGTGGATTTGAAAATTTTGACAATTATTTTGTTAGAATAGATATTTTAGAAAGATTATTTATGCAAATCATAAACTCTAACCCTGAAAAAAATAAAGCAATCAAATTAATACCTGAAATGCTAAATTTATTAGGATGCAGTAAAGAAAACTTTAAAAAATTAATCAAAAAAATGAATTATAAAATACTAGAAAAAAATAATGATATCTATTTTAAATATATTCCAAAGAAACAAGTTAAAAAAGCTTTTAAAAAAATAGACGCCTCAAATAGCCCTTTTAAAATCTTGAAAAATTTAAATTTAAATTAATGATTAATTTTTTTAAAAATAATGAAAATGATAAATCAGATAATGACTCATATTCTAAAATTGCAGCTCTACTAATGCATGCTGCAAAAATTGATGAGAATTATGAAAAAGAAGAAGAGAATATTATTAAGAAAACTTTAATGGAATTAGGTGCGCAAGAAAAAGATATGGATAAATTGATAACGGAAGCATTAATCATTGAAGAAAATTCAAATCAAATATTAGATTTTACTAAAGAGGTTAAAAACCTTCCTAATTCTGATAAAATTAAGATTATTAAATCTCTTTGGAAAATTATTTATTCAAATAATAATGCAGATGTATATGAGACAAATTTGATGCGGAGACTTGCAGGGTTATTGTATATAGATGCCAAAACTATGGGAGACATAAAAGAAAAAGTAAAAAAAGAATCGAAAAAATGACCTATGTAGTAAACGAAAAATGTATTAAATGTAAATTGATGGACTGTGTAGAAGTTTGTCCAGTTGATTGTTTTTATGAAGGCAAAAATATGCTTGTAATTAAACCGGAGGAGTGTATAGATTGTGGCGTTTGTGAGCCAGAATGTCCAGTTGATGCTATTGTTGCTGACACGGAAGCTGGTAACGAAAAATGGTTGGAATTAAATACAAAGTATTCTGAAATTTGGCCTAATATAACAGAAAAAAAAGATCCTCCATTGGATCACGATGAGTATAAAAATGAAGAAAATAAATACGAAAAATATTTTAACGAAAATCTTTAAAAAAAAAGTTAAAAAAAAAATAAAAAAAGTTACCTCAAAAATAGTAAAAAAAACAAAGACTGAGGTAATCAAAAAAAAATCTGTTAAAGCTAAATCAAAATTAATTAAAGCAACTTTAAATAAATCTAAAAAGAATACAAAAACTTCTGCAAAAAAAGCTATTCCAGAAAAAATAGAAACAAAAAATAACAATTTAAGAATTTCAAAAAATAATGAACTAAAGCCTGAAATTAAAAAAGTTAAAAAACAAGAAACGGAAAAAAAAGAATATAAAGTTAAAGACTATGTTGTTTACCCTAAGCATGGTGTCGGCCAAATAACTGAATTCAAAAAAATAAATATTGGAGGAATTGATGTTGAGGCTTATGTTCTAAAATTTGAAAAAGATAAAGCCAATGGAATGGTTCCGGTTAATAAACAATCTCATCTTAGACCACTAGCAACAATTAATCAGGTAAATAAATGTATTTCTATTTTAAAAAGTAAACCAAAAATTAAAAGATCAATGTGGAGTAGAAGAGCGCAGGAATATGAGGCTAAAATTTCTTCAGGTAAAATTTATGAACTGGCTGAAGTTGTGCGTGACTTAAATAAGGGTGATGATTTAATGGTGGATCAATCTTATAGTGAAAGACAACTTTTTGAAAAAGCCTATGAGAGAATTTTGTCGGAATTTCAAATAATAATGGGTTTGTCATTAGAAGATACACAAAAAAAATTGGACAAAGCTTTAAAACGTAATCAAGAAAACCAAGAGAAAAATATTCCTAAACCTACTAAGCAATCAGATTTACAAACTTTAGAATCTGATCAAATTTCTGAGTCAAAAGATTAGATAAAATTTTAGGCAAAAAAAAACGCCTCTCACACGAATCGTTATGAGAAGCGTTTTTTGAAAAGATTAAGAGACTATCTTTTTCTTCTTCTCTTAGCTTTTTTAGCTTTTTTAGCTTTTTTCTTTGTTTTCTTTTTAGCTTTTTTAGCTTTTCTTCTTGTAGCCATCTTTAGCTCCCTGTTTAAGTTAAACGAATCAAAGTGATTCGTTATTAACTTATTTTTATTTTTTTATATAGGTGATGTCAATTCTTTAATTAATAAAAAATTTTTCAATAATTTTTTTTAAAAAAATTATTATTCTTTTTTTTTATTACTTAAAAAAGTTAACGTTTATGCGATTAATAAACTGTTTTTAAAATTTAAATTAAAAAAAGTTTTTCTAGTTCTAATTTATAATTTTTTATAATTTTATATCTTTTTAATTTTAAAGTTGGTGTCATCATGCCATTTTCAATTGTGAATTGATCTTTAATAATAATAAATTTTTTTATTTTTTCTATTTTAGTTAAATTTTTATTTATTTTTTCTATTTCTTCTTGAATTGTTTTATCTTCAATTCCTTTTATTTCTTTTTTTAAAACAATTAAGCAAATTAAAAATGGTTTGTTATCTCCATAAACTAAAGTTTGATCTATAAAATCAATTTTATTCAAATCATTTTCAATCTTAATTGGAGAAATATTCTCTCCGCCTGGTGTTATTATAATATCCTTTTTTCTATCAGTTATTTTTAAAAATTCCCCATCAAATTCACCTATGTCTCCAGTATACAACCATCCATCTTTTAAAACTTTATTTGTCTCTTCTTGATTTTTCCAGTACCCCAACATAACATTTTCACCTTTGACTAATATTTCTCCATCATCTGCAATTTTTACTAAATTTCCTTTAAATGGAGGCCCAACTGTTTCAACTCTAATATCCTCGATAAAATTACAGCTAACTACTGGTGATGTTTCTGTTAACCCATATCCCTGAAGTGTTGGTAATCCTATAGCATTTAAAAATAAACCTACTTCTTTGTCTAAAGCACCTCCTCCTGAAACGAATGCTTTCAAAGATCCTCCAAATTGATGTTTAATTTTTTTTCTTACTATTTTTTCACATATAAAATCAATGAAATTTTCAAAAAATGTAAGGTTATCTTTTTTAAGTTTTTTTTTTCCCAAATTAATAGTTTGTTGTAATAGTATTTTTTTTAATCCTCTAGCCTTACCAAAAGTAGTATTAATTTTTTGATACAAATTTTGATAAAATCTTGGAACAGCTGTCATAATTTCAGGAGAACAATCATTCATGTTTTTTATAAGCTTATCTATGCTTTCAGCATAATAAACTCTTGCTGCTACTATAATTTGAACAAATTGAACTGTATGCTCATATGAATGAGATAGTGGGAGCCATGTTAAAAATTTTGGTCTATCTGAAATAAATGATGATAATAAATATTGAGCCCCCTCACAATTATTGAGTATTCCTCCATGACTTAACATTACACCTTTTGGGTTTCCTTGGGTACCAGAGGTATAAATAATACAAGCAATGTCTTTTCTTTGAATTTTTAGATTAATAAATTTTTTTTTATCATAATGATTTTTTTGAAAAACTTTTTTAATATCTAAAATTATCTCGTTTTGATGTTCTTTTTCATAGTCGAAAATTATAATTTTTTTAATAAACTCTTTTTTAGGAATAATATTTTTTAATTTGTTGTATTGAGTCTTATTTGAAACAATAACTACAGTTGGTGTACAATCATCAATTATATATTCATAATCTCTTTCTAAATATGTGGTGTAAGCTGGAACAGTTACACCCTCCGAAAGCATAATGGAAAGATCTGATATCATCCACTCAGGCCTATTTTCAGATACCAATAAACATCTTTCACCCTTTTTTATATATTGTGATATTTCTTCTGATAATTTAATTATATTTGAATAAACATCTTCCCATGTATATTTCTTTTGAAATTCTTTTAAAGATTGTAGAAAAATATCTTCTTTATTTTGTTTTTCATATTGTTCATGAAACAATTCTAATAAATTATTAATTTTATTTACTTGCATAATATTTGGTGGGCGAAGAGAGAATCGAACTCTCACTTCTTGCGAAACACGATTTTGAGTCGTGCGCGTCTACCAGTTCCGCCACTCGCCCTGATTTCTCCTTATTATAAATATAAAATTAAATAGTATAAGAACTTAATTTATATTAAAACCAAAAAATGATTATAAAATTATATCAAAAATGTCTAAAACTTGCCGCTCACAAGAGTTCAAAAATTTTTTTGGCAATAGTCTCTTTTATAGAAAGTTCTTTTTTTCCAATACCACCTGATGTCATGATTGTGCCAATGGTAATTGCAAAAAGAAATGATTTTATAAAAATTTTCTTAATCGCAACACTATTTTCTGTATTTGGTGGTATACTCGGTTACTTCATAGGTTCTTCATTCTTAGAAATTTCAATGAATGTTTTAAAATTCTATGACTATGAAGATAAGGTTTTAGTTTTAAAAAATCAGCTTATAAGTAATACAGGTGTTTATATTTGGATTGTAACCCTATTTCTTGCTGGTTTTACGCCCTTACCTTTTAAGGTTTTTACTATAACCAGTGGCATGATTGGTTTTAACTTATTTACGTTTGTAGTGATTTGTTTAATTTCAAGAGGCTTAAGATTTTTTATTGTATCCTATTTATCTTTTAAATTTGGACATACTTTTAATAGATTTATGAAAACTGAAGCTGGCAAGTGGTTTACAATTTTAGGTTTTTTAATAGTAGCTATTTTGGCTGTGATATATTTTATTATCAAATAATATGTACAAAATTAAAAATAAAATTTCACTGTATTTGATATTAATATTTAGTGTTTTTGCAATTATTTCTGCTTACTTCATTCAATATGTACTTGGCCACAAGCCTTGCAATTTATGCCTTATTGAAAGAATACCATTCGTAATATCAATTATAATTATTTCGTTATTCTTATTTTATAAAAAATATGAAAAAAATTTATTGATCTCACTTAGTATAATTTTTTTTGTATTGTCATTAATTTCAATCTATCACTTCGGAATCGAGCAAGGATTTATAAAAGAATCTTTAGTTTGTGAATTGGATGTAAATATAGAAAATTTATCTAAAGAAAACGTCTTAAATCAACTAAATAAGATGCCAATAAGTTGTAAAGATGTTACTTTTAAAATTGTAGGATTATCCCTTGCGACTATAAATATTTTTACTTCATTAATATTGAGCCTTATAACTTTAAAATTATTTTTAAATTATGAAAAAAACAAATAAAAATTTATTAGAAGAGTTTATAAGAGTAGATCACGCTGGAGAGAGAGGAGCGATTAAAATTTATGAAGGACAATTGTTGGCACTTAATACATTTATCAAAGACAGTAAATTAAAAAAGAAAATAGAGGAAATGAAAATTCATGAAAAAGAACATTGTGATTACTTTGAAAATGAGATTAAAAAAAGAAACATTACACCTACAAAATTTTTGCCTTTATGGGACTTGCTTGGTGTAAGTTTGGGTTTTGGGTCCACAATTTTAGGTAAAAAAGCTGCTATGCTTTGTACAGCTTCTGTTGAAGAAGTTATAGATGAGCACTATGCGAATCAAATTAAATGTCTTGGATCTGATGAAAAAAAATTAAAAGATAAAATCATAAAATTTAGAGAAGATGAATTACATCACAAGGATATTGCTTATGAAGAGGGTGCTACCAAAAAAGGGTTATATTCTGTATTAGATAAAATTATTAAAACTGGATCAAAAATCGCAATTAACATATCTGAAAAAATTTAGTTTAAGTTTCTAACTCAACGTCCCAATACAGATAATCCATCCAACTCTTATGAAGAAAATTTGGAGGAAAATTTTTACCATTCTTATGTAAATCTTCAGTTGATGGTTGAAAAGGTTCTTGAGTAAGTGCCATACCTGAGTATTTTAAAAGTCTTCCTCCCTTTTTAACGTTACAGGCTGAGCAGGCAGTTACTACATTATCCCAGTTTGTTTGACCTCCTTTAGATCTAGGCAATAGATGATCAAAGGTTAACTCATCTCCACTTCCACAATATTGACAAGAAAACTTATCTCTTAAAAAAACATTAAATCTTGTAAAACTTGGATTTGATTGAGGTTTAATAAAACTTTTTAATGCTATTACGCTGGGCAACTTCATATTAAAAGATGGACTTCTAATTATTCTATCATAATTACTCACAATGCTTACTCTGTCCAAAAAAACTGATTTTATTGAATCTTGCCAGCTCCATAAAGACAAAGGGTAGTAACTTAAAGGTCTATAATCAGCATTTAAAACTAACGCTGGACACTTTTCCAATGATAAATTTTGATCAGCAAAGTTCATATCCAAAATCTTAACTGAAAAGAATTATTTTAGCAATATGTAGAAACTGTATTTTTATTAAATAATTTTAAACTTTTAAATTATCTTTTATATAATTTAATGCATAACTTGAGGCCTCAACAGGTATATGATGCGAGCAATCTTTTATCATTTTTGTTTCAACTTCAACATTATTTCTCATCAAAAAATCTTTTGCTTCTAATAAAAAAGTTGGTGAAACAACTTCATCTGAATCACCATGAATTAAAAGCATTTTTGTTGATGAAGTTTTTTTCTTAACGAGATCTTCTTGATTAATTATTTTACCTGAAAAACCAACTATACAACAAAAATTTTCATTATTAATTAATCCTAGATTTATAGAAATCATACAACCTTGACTAAATCCTGATAAGCATATTTGAGAATTTTTTAAATCATATTGATTCTTTACTTCATCAATAAATTCTCTAAGTTTTATTTCTGCTTTTTTTGATTCTTCTAAAATATATTGTGGATCATCTTTTGTTAAATCAAACCACTGAAATCCTGAAGGATTAATTGAACACTTTTCATGTCCGTCTGGACATAAAAAAATAGTATTGGGTAAAAATCTTTTCCAAGCTAACGTTAGCATGCTTATATCTCTTCCATCACCACCATATCCATGAAGTAAAATCACTGCATTTTTAATAGGAATACCACTTTCTGGTTTAACAATTGTTGTTGTTAGGCAAAATGTCATAGACAGTTTTTTATGTTTTATATTAAGAAAAAAACTTTACAATATAATTATGTTTTCTGGAACATTAGTTAAAATAATTAGTATTGTTTTATTGATAGTAGTAGCAGTTGTGCTGATACTTGGTATTGGTACTTTATTCAAAGGTGGAAAAACAAGTAAAAAATACTCAAATAAATTAATGCAGTTAAGAGTGCTTTTACAATTTATAGCAATAGTATTCTTGGTATCTTTTGCTTATTTTTTTAAAGATTAATTAAAATTTTTTAGCCAGTTAATAAATTCTTCATCATTAAAATCAATTGATCCTATAATCCTGGCAAATTCTTTTCCCTCTTTATTAAAAATTATAGATGTTGGAACTCCTCTTAAGCTAAATTTTTTAGCCAACATAACTGTAGGATCAAAATAAATATTTAAATTTTTAATATTTAATTCTTTAAAGAAAGCTTCTGATTTTAATATATTTTCCTGGCCTATATTTATTGGAAGTACTATTAAATTATTAAGTTTTTCGTTAGATTGTAAATTATCTAATGATGGCATTTCTTCTCTACAAGGAGCACACCAGGTTGCCCAAAAATTTAAAACTATTAATTTTCCCTTATAATTAGATAAATTCATGTTTTTTTGATTTTTATCTTTAAAAATTACCTCTTCATAAGCTATGGGTTTTTTTATCAAAACTAAATTTTTTATGTTTGGTTTATCTAAAGCATAACCAAGATTGGCTGTTATTAGATAAATAAATATTATTAATAATTTCATACTAAATATGTATAATTAACTACCATGGTAAAAAATAAAAACAATACAGCAATATGGTCCTCTAGAATAAACCAAGATGTCTCCAAATTATTTCTAAAAGTTGGTAATTCTATAAATGTTGATAAAAAACTTTTCAAAGAAGATATTTTAGGATCAATTGTGCATACTGAAATGCTATTTAGACAAAAAATTATTTCTTTTAAAATTAAGAATAAAATAATTTTTGGTTTAAATAAAATTGAAAAAGAAATTTTAAAAGATAAATTTGAATATAAAAGTAAATTTGAGGATATTCACATGAATATTGAAAAAAGATTATTTCAAATTATAGGAGAAGAAGCAGGATATATTCATACTGCTAGATCTAGAAATGATCAGGTAATTACAGATTTTAAAATGTGGACTACAAAAGCAACTGAAAAAATTTGTAAAAATTTGGACAATATAATTAAAACTATCCTTAAAATTTCAGAAAAAAATATTGAAACTATAATGCCAGGTTTCACTCATTTAAAAAATGCTCAAGCTGTATCATTTGCACATTATACGATGGCTTATGTAGAAATGTTTAATAGAGATAAAAAAAGGTTTACTTACAATCTAGAAAATTTATCTGAATGTCCTCTTGGTGTTGCTGCTCTAACTGGCACTTCATTTAATATTGATAGAAACTTTACGTCAAAAAAACTTGGATTTAAAAGACCAACAAATAATTCAATAGATACTGTTGCAGATAGAGACTTTGTTTTGGATTTTTTATATAGTGTATCAGTTTGTTCCATGCACATTTCAAGAATAGCCGAAGAATTGATCATTTGGAATTCTGACGGTTTTAATTTAATTAATCTTTCAGACAAGGTTGTAACTGGATCTTCAATAATGCCTCAGAAAAAGAATCCTGATTTATTAGAATACTTGAGAGGGAAAACAGGGTCAACCTATGGAAATTTATTTTCTATGCTAACAATATTAAAAGGGCTTCCCATATCTTATTTTAAAGATCTTCAAGATGATAAGGAGTTACTATTTAAATCTGATAAAATTCTTAATGACTGTATATCAATCCTAAACGAAGTTCTTAAAAATCTAAAACCTAATAAACAACAAATGATAAATCTTGCAAGTATTGGTTATACTACTGCTACTGATTTAGCTGATTATCTTGTAAAAAATCATTCTATGCCTTTTAGAAAAGCATATCAAACTACTGCATCAATTGTTAATTTTGCAGAAAGAAAAAATAAAAAATTAAGTGAACTGAATATAGAAGAAATAAAAAAAATTGAACCTAAACTTACAATTGAAATATTAAAGATATTTAATGTAAAAAACTCTGTAAACTCAAAAAAATCATATGGTGGAACATCTTTTGATAATATTAAAAAAATGATAATGAAATATAAAAAAATGATAAAATGATAAAAAGAATAATTATAATTTCAATATTTTGTACTTTGCTTTTTTCTTGTGGAAAAAAAGGTGATCCTGAATACAAGGGAAGTAAAAATAATACTTTTATACTAAAAGTTTAATGAGATATATTGATAAAAAACTCACAATTGAAAAAGTTAAGATTAACGATATTGTAAAAAAATATGGCACCCCAACATACTGTTATTCGTATGGGCAGTTAAAAGAAAATATAAATAATTTTAAAAAAAGTTTTAACTCATTTTCACCATTAATATGCTTTGCAATTAAATCTAATACAAATGTAAGCCTGATAAGAGAAATAAAAAAACTAGGATTAGGTGCAGATGTTGTTTCTATTGGAGAATTAATGATGGCTTTAAAGGCTGGTATTGATCCAACAAAAATTGTTTTTTCTGGCGTAGGGAAAACAACAGCTGAGATAAGTTTTGCTATAGATAAAAAGATTTTATTAATAAACGCTGAGTCTAAAAGTGAAGTTATTGAAATTGAAAAAATTGCAAGATTAAAAAAAAAAATAATTAACATAGGCATTAGGTTAAATCCCAATACAGATGCCAAAACGTTAAAACAAATTTCAACTGGTAAAAAAGAAAATAAATTTGGTGTTGGAGAAAAGACTTTTTTTAAGCTAGTTGATTATGCTAAATTTTCAAAAAATATTAACTTAAAATGTTTGAGTGTTCATATAGGAAGTCAAATTTTAGATTATAAGCCTTATCAAAAAATGCTAAATGTAGTAAATAGGATTATTAAAAAATGTAATCATAAGTTTGAATTTATTGATCTCGGTGGTGGAATGGGAATATCTTATGAGCAAAATAATAAAAAGTTTAATTATCAAAAATTTAATGTGATCATCAAAAAATTTTTAAAAAATCATAAATCTAAAATAATATTTGAACCTGGAAGATCAATAGTTGGAAACATAGGTTATCTAATTTCAAAAGTGATCTATATAAAAGAAAATGAGAATAAAAATTTTATTATATTAGATGCTGCTATGAATGATCTTATGAGACCGGCATTGTATGGTGCCAATCATAGAACTCTACCTGCATTTAAAAAAAAAAAAATTTCAAAAAAAATTTATGAATTTGTAGGCCCAATTTGTGAAAGTACAGATAAGTTTACAGTCTTAAAAAAATTTCAAAAATTAGAAGAAAAAGACATTATTGTAATGTGTGATGTTGGTGCTTACGGAATGTCATTAAGTTCAAATTATAATTTAAGACCAAAACCAGCCGAAATACTAATTAAAAGATCTAAAATCAATGTTATTAAAAAAAGACAAAAACTAATTGATATAATTTAGTTTTTGAAATGATGATAAGAAACTTTTTATTTTCCATATTTTTTTTTACAGGAATTATATTTATTTCTTTAATATTTCTCCCAGCACTTATTTTACCAAAAAAAGTGGTTTTATTTGGTGGAAAAATTATGGGTCAATGGGCTTCATTTTGCCTACAATTTTTTTTATCTACAAAAATAATTATTAAAGGTAAAGAAAATATAGTTAAAGATAAAAAGTTTTTTATAGCAGCTTCACATCAATCAATGTTTGAAACTTTTTTTTTACAAACTATTTTTAATAGTCCCGTTTTTATTTTAAAGAAAGAATTATTAATGATACCTGTTTTTGGTTGGTATCTTAAAAAAATAGGCTCAATTTCCATTAAAAGAAATAGAATATCAAAAGATAATCTTAATTTTTTTGATGATATTTCGAGACAAATCTTATCTTCAGACAGACCATTAATAATTTTTCCTCAGGGAACAAGATTACCGCCTGAAGACCGCACATCTTTCAAAAAAGGTTCTGGTAGAATTTATGAAGAGCTAAATATTTCTTGTTTACCTGTTGCTATTAATTCGGGACATACTTGGCCTAAATATGGTCATAAAAAAATTAAAAACACTTTAACAGTTTCAATTTTAAAACCTATTGAGCCTGGATTAAAAAAAGAAATTTTTTTAAAAAAATTAGAGAATGATATTTATTCTGAGCTTGATGTTTTAAACTAACCTTTCATTGGCATTACAACGAAAATACTATCAAAATCACCTGGATCTTTAATTAAAGCTGGAGAACTTGTATCATTAAAAAATATTTCAATTTTATCTCCATCTAACTGCGATGCAACATCAATTAAATATCGTGAATTAAAACTAATCTCTAAATCATGATCAAAACTTACATTTAAACTTTCTTTACCATCACCACTGTTAGCATTATTAACAGATAAATTTAAAACATCTTTTGATAAATTAAATTTAACACCATCTTTTTTATCTAATGAAACAGAGGCAACTCTGTCAACAGAGTCTAAAAATAATTTTAGATCAATTTCTAATTTTTTTTTATTATTTTTTGGTATCACTTGAATGTAATTAGGAAACTTTCCATCAATTAGTTTTGATATTAAAATACTATTATTTAGTTCAAATTTAATTTTTGATTTTACATTTGAAATTTTAACATCACCGTCGTAACTCTCTAATAAAGAGCATAATTGAAATATAGTTTTTTTTGGTAAAATAATTGGTTCAAAATCAACTTTTTGGTCTAATTGAATTTTTGATATAGACATTCTGTGACTGTCAGTAGCTGCTGCAGTTAAAAAAATTTTATCTTCTATCTCTGTCTGATGAAAAAAAATTCCACTTAAATAATGTCTTGTTTCATCGTTAGAAACTGAAAATTTACATTTATTTAATAATTTTAATAACTGTTTTGACTTTATTAAAAATTCATTTTGATTAAAGTTTTCATCCGTTAATGGAAATTCAGATGGACTCATGCAGTTAAGATTAAAAATTGACTTTTCAGACTCTACTTGCAATTTATTAACATCCGTTAAAGACAAATTGATTTTTTTTCCTGAAGAAAATTTTCTTATAATATCATAAATAGTTGATGAAGTTGTAGTTGTATTTCCCTCTTCAAGAATCTCTACATTATCAATCGTGTGAATAAATATTAAATCTAGGTCTGTTGCTGTAATTGTTAAATTTGAATTGCCAACATTTAATAAAACATTTGACAAAATTGGCAGAGTACTTCTTTTTTCTATTACTCCTTGACAATAATTTAAGGCTTGTTGAAAATCTTGCTGATTTACGTTAAATTTCATTTTCTTTATTGTATAGTATCTGATTTTTTAAATTATTAATATTGTTAGTCATTTCTAAATCATTTTCTTTAAGTTTTTCAATTGTTTTAACAGAATGTATGATTGTCGTATGATCTCTATTAGAAAATTCCCTGCCTATTTCTGGCAAAGATTTAGAGGTTAGAATTTTGGTTAAATAAATTGCAGTTTGCCTTGGTCTTACAAGATATCTTGATCTTCTGGAAGAAAGCATTTCATTTTTGCTTATTTTGAAAAATTTGCACACTGTAGTCTGTATCAAATCTATTGTTACTTTGTTTTCGCCTATATTTAATAAATCTTTTAATACCACCTTAACTTCAGACAAATTTGGAGATTTATCATATATTCTTGAAAAAGAGACTACTCTGTTAAGAGCTCCAACTAATTCTCTTATGCTTGTTTTTATTTCAGTACTAATAAATTTTTGTATTTCTTCGGAAATATTTAGTTGGTTAGCATAAAAACCATTAAGTTCCTCTGCTTTTTGTTTTACAATATTGTTTCTAAGTTCGGCATCTGGTTTTTGGATATCTACAACTAAACCACCAGCAAATCTTGATTTGATTCTGTCTTGAATTCTAGATAATTTATTTGGTGCTCTATCGGCAGAAATTATTATCTGAGACCCTTTATCTAACAGAGCATTAAACGTATGAAAAAACTCTTCTTGCATTGCTTCTTTGCCATTCATAAATTGAATATCATCTATTAATAAAATATCTGTATTTCTAAAATATTCTTTAAATCTTACCATATCATTGGACTTAATTGATTTAACAAATTGATACATAAATCGTTCGGCAGAAATGAACATTACTTTATGTTTTTCTTTGAGTGAAAGTCCTATTGAATTTAATAAATGAGTTTTACCCATCCCTACACCACCATAAATGTAAAGAGGATTATAATGAGATATGTTTTCTGAAACTTTTAATGATGCTTCATACGCTAATTTGTTACTTTTTCCCGTTACAAAATTATCAAATCGTTTATTAGGATCAATTCTATTATACTGTAAATACGTATCTTTAATAAATGAAACATTTACATCTTTTTCATTTGATGAAATATTGTCTTTAACTGCGTGGTCTGTTTCTTTTTCTATAATCTTAAATTCAATTCTGGTTAAATCTTTTTTATATCTTTTTATAATTTGTAAAATTTGGTCCAAATATCTTGAGGTTATCCAATCTCTAATAAATCTTGTTGACACAGAAAGCAGAACATAGTTGTTCATTTCTTCAATAAAATCTATTTTTCTAAGCCAGCTATCGTATATATCGGTTCCAAGCTTATTCTTCATGTCTCTTTGAATAAGAGACCAATCTATACCCTGTGAAGAAGTATTTTCTAAATTTTGAGTAATATTGTTAATAGACATAAACTTTTAGGAATAAACTCAGTTAGAAGCAAAATAAATTTTTTGCAATAAATTTTTTAAAAAAAAATAATAAATATAAACTTTTTAAGTGATTCGTTTTTAACGAGAATAATTTTACAGTATTTTTTTAATTAATTTTGAATTATTATAAAAAATAGTTTGTAAAATTTAAAATCTGTGAATACAAATTTATAAGTAAAAAGATTGTTTTAATGATAAAATCTACATGTAGTATAGATTGTCTTAAATTTTTTCTTATCTAGTATGAATATATTTTTTTGAATTTTGTTAACAACTCTAGGTGGTTATTTAGAGTGCAGAAATCTTCTTTGTTATTCTTGAGACATTCCTTGAAGCATTAGCTTTTTTAATAATTCCAGTCTTTGCAACTTTCATTAACTCCGAATTCAACTTGGGTAAGAATTTCAAAGCTTCAGCTTTCTTCTTATCTTCAAGTAAAAGGTTCATTTTCTTTATTGCATTTCTATATTTACTTCTACGAGCCTTATTAACTAAAGTTTGTGTAGTAATTCTCCTAATTCTTTTAATCGCTGATTTAGTGTTTGCCATATGCGCAGTGGTATAACTCGAGAACTTCTAGTGGTCAATAGAATAATTCTCTAATTTTGACAAGTATTGCAAAAAAAAGTTGACCTATTGGATATGAATATTTTCTTAATCTTGCCAGTGCATTTCATTTTTGAACAATTTAGATTTTCTCTTTGATAAACCTTAAATTCTTTTTGAAAATTTCCACTTTTTCCAGAGATATTTCGAAAATCACGAATACTTGAGCCACCTTTTTTAATTGCATTATTAAGTACTACTCTTGAAAAATAAATAATTTTTCTGCATTCTTTTTGGTTTAGTTTCATTGCACATTTTTTTGGATTAATTTTACTTAAAAATAAAATTTCACTCGCATAAATATTTCCAATTCCAGATACAAATTTTTGATCTATTAAAAAACTTTTAATATCTTTTCTTTTATTTAAAAAATATTTTAATACATATTTTAAATTAAATTTTTTTGATAATGGTTCAGGTCCTAAATGACTAAATCTATTTATAAGATCTTTTTGATTTTCTATAAATTTAAAAAATCCAAATCGTCTAGGATCATTATATATAATGCTTAAATCATGAAATTGTATTTCAACATGATTATGTTTTAATGGAAGTCCCGGTGAATTATAAAAACTAGTATTGGTAAAATTATTATGATTATTTTTGTTTATTAAATGAACAGTGCCCGACATACCAAGATGAATTAAACAAAAGGATTTATCTGAAAAATTCAAAATCAAATACTTTGAAAATCTAGTTACTTTACTTATAATTTTATTTTTTAATAGTTTTTCGAATTTTAAAGGAATTTTTAACCGCAGGTTTCTGTTTTTGATTATTACTTTTTTGATTTTTTTGTATTTTATTTTTTTAGCTAGAGATTGCTTTACTATTTCTACTTCTGGTAATTCTGGCATTTGATACTATATTATCAATAAATAATAAATTTAATATGCAACAATATCTCCAAAATAAAAAAGGCCTTGTTCAAAGTGTCTTTGATAGTGTCTACGATAAATATGACTTAATGAATGATTTTATGTCTTTAGGAATTCATAGAATTTGGAAAAAAGATTTATTGCAATTAATGAATCCCTCAAGAGATAAAACTTTAATTGATGTTGCTTGTGGAACTGGTGATATTGTTAAACTTTTTTTAGACTTAACTGATAATAAAAGTAAAATTTTTTGTGTAGATCCAAACAAAGGAATGATCAATAAAGGCAAAACAAAATTAAATTCATATAAAAATATTGATTGGATAACTGCTCCAGCAGAAAAATTGCCTATTAAGAATAGTTCTTGTGATTATTACACAATTAGTTTTGGACTACGTAATGTCAAGAACCTCAATAAAGCACTGTCAGAAGCATATCGTGTTTTAAAACCAGGTGGCAGATATTTGTGTTTAGAATTTTCAAAAATTCAGAACTCAAATCTAGATTTTATCTATAAAAATTATTCAAAGCTTATTCCTTTGATAGGAAAAGCTGTTGTGGGACAAAAAAAACCTTATGATTATTTAATTAAAAGTATTGATGAGTTTATAAATCAGGAAGATTTAATTTATTTAATGCAAAAAAATAAATTTAAAAATTGTACTTACAGAAATTTATCTGGTGGAATTGTAGCGATTCACTCTGGTTGGAAAGTCTAATGCTTAAAAAATTATTTTTATTATTTAAGTTAGCAAGAAAATTGGCAAAATCTGATGCGTTATCCATTGTTTCTAAATTCCAAAAACCACCTTTAGCTATTAAGGTTTTATTCCAAATACTTTCTTTTTCTTTCACCACTCCTGATAAATCAAGCCTCAATCAGAATGAAGGGGAAAAACTTTCTAAATCTTTGCAATCTATGGGAACCACTTTTATTAAATTGGGTCAATTTTTAGTTACCAGACCTGATATTATTGGAGATGAATTAGCAAAGCAATTAGAAGGTTTACAAGATAGGTTACCAGCTTTTTCTTTATCAGAAGCAGAATCAATAATTAAAAAAGATTTAGGAATGGAAACTTTTAATTCGATAATTGATTTGAGTGAACCTGTTGCTGCAGCATCGATAGCACAAGTGCATAAAGCTAAGATAAATGATGAGGGCACAATAAAAGATGTTGCTATTAAAATATTAAGACCTGATATTAAAAAAATATTTAATGAAGAAATAGATGCTTTAATGCTTTTTGCCTTTATAGTTGAGTCATTCATTAAAAAAACAAAACGTTTAAAATTAGTAGAAGTTGTTTTTTTACTTAAAGAAATAACTAATTTAGAAATGGATTTGAGATTTGAAGCAGCAGCAGCAAATGAATATGCTGAAAATACAAAAAATGATATGGGTTTTAGAGTACCTACTATATATTGGAATTTTACCAGCGAAAATGTAATGACACTTGATTGGGTTGAAGGTGTTTCTATTCGTGAAACTGAAAATTTACAAAAAAGAAATATTGATACCAAAAGAATTGCATCTGATATCATTCAACATTTTTTAAGACATGCCGTAAGAGATGGATTTTTTCATGCAGATATGCATCAAGGAAATATATTCATTGATAAAAATGGTCTAATTGTCCCAATAGATTTTGGTATAATGGGTAGGTTAGACAATCTAAGTAAAAGGTTCTTAGCTGAAATTTTATTTGGTTTCATTCAACGAGATTATAAAAAAGTCGCTGAAGTGCATTTAGTTGCCGGTCTTGTTCCAAAGGATGTACCAGTAAGTGATTTAGCACAAGCATTAAGATCAATTGGTGAACCAATTTTTGGACAATCTGTAAAAGATATTTCTGGAGGCAAGTTATTAAAACAACTTTTTGATGTAACAGAGAAATTTAATATGCAAACCCAGCCTCAATTATTAATGTTACAAAAAACAATGGTTGTTGTTGAGGGTGTTGCTAGAAAATTAAATCCTGATACCAATATATGGAAAACTTCAAAACCAATCTTGGAAAACTGGTTAATAGAGACAAAAGATCCAATAAACACGCTTAATGAAAGTTTAAAAACTACAACTGAAGTAATTAAAAGATTGCCTGATTTTCCTGAAGTCATGGATAAAGCTAATCAAGCACTAACGTTTTTAGCAAGTGGCCAGATCCCTCAAAACTCTAATTCATTTACAGCACTAAATGAAAAGAGATCTGAAATGATTGCGTTTAGAAATCAGTCTATTGTTGGCTTATTACTGCTTGTAATTTTTGGTCTATTAGTATTTTAATTTGCACAATGAATAGTTTATTAAAAAAAAAAATACTTTTAATAATATGTGGTGGTATCTCAGCTTATAAAAGCTTGGAACTGATTAGATCATTGAAGAAGCAAGGGTCAGAGGTTAAAACCATTCTCACTAAAAATGCTAAACAGTTTGTAACCTCTTTATCAGTAGTTTCACTTTCTGGAGAAAAAGTTTACGATGACCTTTTTAATCCAGAAAATGAGGCAGAAATGGATCATATTGCATTATCAAGGTGGGCTGACTTGATTCTTGTTGCTCCAGCTACTGCAAATACTATCTCAAAATTAAGCTCAGGTTTTTCAGATGATCTTGCTTCAACAGTAATTTTAGCCTCTGATAAAGATATATTTTTAGCACCTGCGATGAATGTTAGAATGTGGGAACATCCATCAACTAAAGAAAATCTTAATAAATTAAAATCTTTTGGTTATAATATAATTGGTCCAGAAATTGGGGACATGGCATGTGGAGAGTTTGGGGAAGGTAAAATGACTGAGCCAAATGATATTGTTCAGAAAATTGATTTATATTTTTATGAAATAAATAAAAATAATAAATTAAAAGCATTAGTGACTGCCGGACCAACTAACGAGTATATTGACCCTGTGAGATTCATAACTAATAAATCTTCTGGAAAGCAAGGATATGCTATTGCAAAATCACTATCTAAAAATGGATTTCAAACAACCCTAATTTCTGGTCCTACAAATCTTAAAGTTGATAGTAATATAAATTTGATCGAAGTGGAAACAGCAGACCAAATGTTTAAAGCTACACAGGATAATTTGCCTGTAGATGTCGCAATCTTTTCAGCTGCGGTTGCAGACTTTAAAATTACAAAACAAAATAATAATAAAATAAAAAAACAAGATAATTTACATTTAGAGCTTGAAAAAAATATTGATATTTTAAATTATATATCAAAACATAATTCTCTACGACCAAAACTGGTTATTGGATTTGCTGCCGAAACCAACAATATTGAAACCAACGCCAAAAAAAAACTAACAGAAAAAAGTTGTGATTGGATAGTTGCAAACGATGTCTCAAATAAATCTATTGGATTTAACTCTGATTTTAATGAGGTTTCAATTTTTTATAGAAATAATGACATTAAAGATGAAAAACTTAAGATAAAAAGTAAATCAGAAATTTCTGATGAAATAGTAAACAGAGTTATAAAACAACTTAATTAAAATTTAGTGACAAAAGTATTAATAAAAAGATTAAACTCTAATGTAGAACTGCCTACTTATAAAACTAAAGGTGCATCTGGGATGGATTTAATGGCTTGTATTCAAGGATCAATCAAAATACCACCTAATAGCTCATATTTGGTTCCCACAGGTCTCTCAATGGCGTTTTCAGCGGATTACGAAGTTCAAATACGTCCTCGCTCTGGTCTAGCTGCAAAAAATAATATCACAGTTTTAAATACACCCGGAACTATCGATAGTGACTACAGAGGTGAAATAAAAGTTATTCTGTTTAATCATGGCACTGAGGATTTTTTAATTAACAACAAAGACAGAATAGCACAAATGATTTTAGTGCCTGTTATTAAAATGAATTTAGAGGAAACAGACAGTTTGCCTGATAGCATAAGAGGTGAGGGCGGGTTTGGTTCTACAGGAAAATGAATAGCCAATTAAATAAAAGTTTAATTGAAAGATTTTCAAGACAAATTATTCTAAAAGATATTGGTACCATTGGTCAAAAAAAAATTTTAGCCTCAAAAGTCTTGATTATCGGTGTGGGAGGATTAGGGTCTCCTGTTGCAGAATTTCTTTCACGGGCTGGAGTTGGTACAATAGGAATTGTGGACAACGACAAAGTTTGTCTCTCTAATTTACATCGACAAAGTCTTTATACATCATTAAGCATAGGAAAACTTAAAGTTAAAATAGCAAAAGAAGAAATAAAAAAAATTAACAATAATATAAAAGTTAAAACTTATAGGTTTAGATTAGACAGTAAAAATTTAAAAAAAATTATTAGTGATTATGACTATATAGTTGACGGAACTGACAACTTTAAAACTAAATTTTTATTAAATGATTTTTGTCTTAAATTTAGAAAAATTCTAGTGACTGGAGCAATAAGTAAATTTGATGGACATATATTTACTTTTAATTTTGAAAATAAAAAAATTCCTTGTTTAAGATGCTTTTTTCAAGAGTCTAACATTGAGGATGATTTACTAAATTGTGAGTCAGAAGGTATTCTTGGAACTGTTGCAGGAATAATTGGTTCAATTCAAGCAAACGAAATATTAAAAAAAATATTGAATATTGGAAAGGGGCTTGATGGATATATCTTAATATTAGATCTACTCAATTTAAATTTTAGAAAAGTTAAATTAAAAAAAAGAAAAAATTGTTTTTGCAAATGAACAAAAAATTATTTATTTGTTTTGTATTTTCATCAATTTTGCTTGCAATACATTTAAATGCTGAAGAAAAATTTTTATCTCTAAAAAAAAATAAAGTTAATGTTAGATACGGACCTAGTTTTGACTTTGAAATTAAGTATATTTATAAAAAGATAAACCTCCCTTTAAAACAAATAGATGAAAAAGAAAATTGGAGAAGAATAATTGATCTAAAAAATAACAGTGGATGGATACATTCCAGTCAGTTAAATGAAAAATCAAATTCTATTATCATTCTTAAAGATAAGATTTTATTCAAAAACTCCTCAAATTTTTCTAAACCGGTGTTGAGATTACAAAAAGGAAGACTTTTAATTTTAAAAAAATGTGAAAAAAATTGGTGTAATGTAAAGACCGATAATTATTCTGGATGGATTAAAACTAAGAATATATGGGGATCTATTAGATAAAATCTGCTGACAAAGATTTTACATTTTGATCTGTTAATTTCGTAGTATGCGAGTACTCTTTATGGTTAATACCAATTTCTATAATTGAATCTCCTGATTTAAACTTAGCGATTTGATTATCGTTAATCTTAAAATGAATAAATTGTACAGATGAAGCTTTTCCGTCATCTGATGTTCTATCTACATCCTGCTCCGGAACTGCTCTAACGTTTTCGTTATCAATTTTCATAAATATTTTTTCCTCTATACCACCAACTTTTCCTAGAAAAGCTGCTCTAGAAACTGGGTTATCAATTTCAAACATTAAGGTTGCAGTAAGTTCTTTTCCATTTGGAACTAAAGGATTATATGCAGTTAATTCATCTTTAAGTTGTTCATCACCACCTTTTTCAATATATAGCATCTCTTGAACTTGTGCCAACATTGTTTCAAAACTTTCAAAATAAAAAGTTGCATAGGGTCCAAGTGCAATTCTTCTATTTTTTTTAAACTCAACAAGTTCTTTTCTAATTTCTTTTCTACTTTTTGCATAAGTATCAATTGGAATTAAATCATTTTTTTCTATTTGTCTTTTCTCTTTACTCATAATTATAATTTATAACTTTTTGCCATTAATTCTATGGGGTGTAGTGCCTCATCATTAACAATATTAGTATCTACCTCTAATTGCTTTAAGTGTTTTCCAGCTAAAGGGCAGTCTGAAGCCATATACTTATTATTTTTATTTTTAATTTGTCTTGCTGTTGGTTTTCCAACTTTTACTGCAAGACCATGAGTTTCTTTCATAACTCCAAAGGTTCCACCATGTCCGGCACATCTTTCGACAACATCCATTTTTATGTTAGGAATAAACTTCAACATGTCTCTAGCTTTAATTCCCATATTCTGAGCTCTAGCATGACAGGCATTGTGAACAGTCACTCCACCATCTAATTCTTGAAGACCTTCGGCTAAACCTTCATTTTGCCCTATATCGACGATATACTCATCTATATCACTCACACTTTTTGAAAGTCTTCTAATATTTTCATCGTTTGGCAAAAGTAAAGGCCATTCAAACTTTAACATTAAACCACAACTGGCTGTCAGTGTAATAACCTGGTATCCTTTATCTACCCATTCTAACAAATCTCTAGATACTTTTTTAGCTTGTTCAACAACTTTTGGTAAATCTGCTTGCTCTAAAAAAGGCATCCCACAACAGCCTGGGTAAGCCTCTTCAACTTTAACTCCATTTTTTTTTAAAACTTTTAAAGCTGCAATGCCCGTGTTTTTCTTATTAAAATTAACAAAGCAAGTTGAGTAAATTACAACTTTTCTATTTTTGGATGGAGCCTCACTATTAATTTGAATATTATTTTTTTTAAAATAATTTGTAAATGTTTCTGAATTATAAACTGGAAGCTTAACTCTAGCATCAATTCCAGCAACTAATTCTAATATTTTTCTAAAAAACTTATTTTTTATATTTGATGCCCAATTAATTAACGACGATAACACTATACCAATTTTTGCATTTCTATCAATTTGAGCTAATTGTGCTGGTACTGCTGGTAATTTATTTAGTTTTTTTTGAGCCGTTCTATATCTCAACATTAAATGGGGGAAATCTAAATCAAAATCATGTGGCGGAACATAAGGACACTTAGTCATAAAGCACATGTCACATAATGTGCATGCATCTACCACTGGTTCAAATTGTTCGCTTTTCAGACTTTCTACATCCTCATTTTCTGACTCATCTATCATGTCAAATAATTTTGGAAACGAGTCACACAAATTAAAGCACCTCCTGCATCCATGACAAATATCAAAGGCTCTTCTCATTTCATCGTCTAATTTTTTTGGATCTAAAAAATCAGGATGTTCAAATTTTATTGGATGTCTAATGGGCGCATCAATGCTACCTTCTTTACTCATATTTAATTTTTTTTGGATTAATGATGGGTGTTACCCCACCATAAATTAATTTTTATTTACGAAATAGATTCTAAAGTTTTTTGGAATTTACCCGCATGAGATTTTTCGGCTTTAGCTAAAGTTTCAAACCAATCAGCAATTTCTTCAAAACCTTCTTCTCTAGCTGTTTTAGCCATACCAGGATACATGTCAGTATATTCATGTGTTTCACCCTGAACTGCTGAAGCTAAATTAGCTTTAGTTTCACCAATTGGCAAACCCGTAGCAGGATCTCCCACTTCTTCTAGATATTCTAGATGCCCATGAGCATGACCTGTTTCACCTTCAGCAGTTGACCTAAATACTGAAGCAACATCGTTATACCCTTCGATGTCAGCTTTTTGTGCAAAATAAAGATATCTTCTATTTGCTTGACTTTCGCCAGCAAAAGCAGCTTCTAAGTTTTCTTTTGTTTTAGTTCCTTTTAATGACATATTTTTCTCCTTAATGATTAATCACAATATATAATAATTCTAAATTGTATGTCAACAGTTTAGAATTATTTTAATGTAATTTTTAAACTATTGAAAAAATTGAATTAATTTTGATTTTGATTATCAGTTGCAACTTTAATCAATACTTCAACTGATTTTATTTTTTTTCCAGTAATGTTTTTTTTAACATTCACAGTGTCAATTTCATCCTTGTGGCAATCTATTAGTTGATTAGTGTCTTCATCAAAAAAATGATGATGTTCAGTTACATTTGTATCAAAATAACTTTTATCACTATTAATGGAAATTTCTTTTAAATATCCTTTTTTTTTAAATGCATGAACAGTGTTATAAACAGTTGCTAAAGAAATTTTTTCACTCAATTTTTCCCCAATAATTTTGGTAAGGTCATTTATTGTAAAGTGAAAAGTTTTTTCTGTTGAAAATAATACCTCACAAATTTTTAGTCTTTGTTTAGTTGGTCTTAAGCCTGATTCTCTCAATTTTTTAGTATAAATATTTAGATTATTCATTATTGTTTATAATTATTCTAAACTATTTCTATATTATAATCTTAATAAATCAAGTATTAAAGTTGCTTAAATTTATGAAAAAAAATTCCTTTACGTATAATGATCTTATAAGTTGCGGAAATGGGGAACTTTTTGGCCCAGGGAATGCTAAACTTCCTCTTCCTCCAATGCTTATGTTTGATAGAATAACGGAAATTAATGATAATGGTGGTGAATTCAAAAAAGGCCTTATAAAAGCAGAGTTAGACATCAAAAATGATCTTTGGTTTTTTGATTGTCATTTCAAAGAAGACCCCGTCATGCCAGGCTGTTTAGGTTTAGATGCTATGTGGCAACTTGTAGGATTCTATTTGGGATGGTTAGGAAATCCTGGAAAAGGTAGAGCTTTAGGAGTGAGCACTGTAAAATTCACAGGTGAAGTTTTAAAAAGTGTAAAAAAAGCAACGTACGTGATCGATATGAAAAAAATTATGTCACCAGGTGGTACATCAGTTGGCTTAGCAAATGGATTACTGTATGCTGACGATAAGAAAATTTATTCTGCAGAAAATTTAAAAGTGGGGTTATTTAAATAATGAAAAGAGTCGTTGTAACAGGTTTAGGAATTGTATCTTGTTTAGGAAATAATCAAGAAGAGGTTTATCAATCTCTCTTAAATTCAAAATCAGGAATTTCTTTTTGTGATGAATATAAAGAGCATAATTTAAAAAGTCATATTCATGGCAAACCGAAAATAAATCTTCAAGATCATGTGGATAGAAAAACAATTAGATTCATGGGATCAGGTTCTGCTTACAATTATATAGCTATGAAAGAGGCAATTAAAGATTCAGGATTAAAGGAAAAAAATGTAAGTAATTTTAAAACTGGGATAGTTATGGGGTCAGGTGGACCTTCAATTGAAAACGTGGTTTTATCAGTAGATAAAACTAGAGCCAAAACTCCAAAATTAATGGGACCGTTCGTTGTTCCAAGAACTATGGCTAGTACATCATCAGCAACTCTTGCTGTGCCTTTTAAAATTAAAGGAGTTAATTATACAATGAGTTCTGCTTGTGCAACTAGCGGACACTGCATTGGTCATGCAAGTGAATTAATTCAAATGGGCAAGCAAGATGTAGTTTTTGCAGGTGGAAGTGAAGAATTACATTGGGCAATGACTGCCATGTTTGATGCAATGACTGCATTGTCTTCTAAATATAATGATGCACCTGGTACTGCTTCTAGAGCTTATGATAAAACTAGAGACGGCTTTGTTATTGCCGGAGGTGGAGGTGTTTTAGTTCTTGAAGAGTATGAACATGCGAAAGCGCGAGGCGCAAACATATATGCTGAATTAACAGGCTATGGTGCGACTTCTGACGGGTATGATATGGTAGCTCCATCAGGCGAAGGTGCAGTAAGATGCATGAAGATGGCTCTGGCAACTGCTAAGAACAAAATGGATTACTTAAATACTCACGGAACTTCTACTCCTGTGGGCGATATAACAGAATTAAGAGGTGTTGGAGAAGCATTTGGTGCTGAGGTACCAAAAATTAGCTCTACTAAATCGCTTTCAGGTCACCCATTAGGTGCTGCTTCAGTTCACGAAGCAATTTATAGCTTAATCATGATGAAAAATAATTTTATCACAGCTTCGGCTAACATTAATGATATGGATGATGAAGCTAAAAAATTTCCAATCGTTACTAAAACTGAAACAGATGTTAAATTAAACTCTGTTATGTCTAATAGCTTTGGTTTTGGTGGAACAAATGCAACTTTAATTTTTGAAAAGGTCTAAATGAGTTTGATGAAAGGTAAAAAAGGATTAATCATGGGCGTTGCCAATGAAAGATCTATTGCTTGGGGTATTTCACAAAAACTTGCTGAAGCTGGAGCTGAGCTTGCCTTCACTTATTTAGGGGATGCCTTAAAGAAAAGAGTAATTCCTTTAGCTGAAAAATTAAATTCAAAAGTAACATTTAGTTGTGATGTTGAAAAAAAAGAAGATGTAACAAAATTATTTGAAGATGTTAAGTCTCAATGGGGTGAAATTGATTTTGTAGTTCATGCAATTGCATTTTCAGATAAGTCAGAATTATCTGGTGAATATTTAAACACAACTAGAGAAAATTTTTTAAGAAGTATGTTAATTTCATGTTTCTCATTTACAGAAGTTGCAAAAGAATCATCTAAAGTAATGAAGGAAGGTGGAAGTTTAATTACCTTAAGCTATGAAGCAAGCAAAGCTATTCCAAATTATAATGTAATGGGAGTATGTAAGGCAGCTTTAGAGTCTAGTGTTAAGTATCTAGCAAGAGATTTAGGTGCTAAAGGCATGAGAGTTAATGCTATAAGCGCAGGACCTATTAAAACATTAGCGGCTTCAGCTATTGGAGACGCCAAATTCTTATACAAATGGAATGAAGACCATTCTTTCCTTAAAAGAAACGTGGATATCCATGATGTTGGAAATTCAGCATTATATCTACTAAGTGACCTTGCAAATGGTGTTACTGGTGAAATTCACTACGTAGATGCTGGATATAACAAGGTTGGGATGCCAGATCCTAAAAATATTACTTAAGAGTTATTCCTTTAATTTTTCTTAATAAGAAAAAAACTAAAATTCCTAAAAATATAGCAAAAACTGTGTCAAACCACCCGACAGGTCTTACATTATTTATATAAAAAAAAAGCGACTCCTATACTAATTAGGATTTGGATAATAGTAAGGAGTCTAACTTTCATAATTATTCAGTAGCTTGTTTCATAGAAAGTTTAACTTTACCTCTATCAAAACCAATCACTTTAACTTTTACTTCATCACCTTCTTTGACAACATCAGTAACTTTTTCTACTCTTTTAGGAGCAAGTTCTGAAATATGAACAAGGCCATCTTGTTTACCTAAAAAGTTAACAAATGCACCAAATTCCATAATCTTCATAACTTTACCTGAATAAATTTTATTCAGTTCAGCTTTTGCAGTGATGTCTTTAATAAACTGCATAGCAATGTTTCTAGACTCTTCATCTGGAGCAGCAACTGTCACTACGCCTTCATCATTTACATCAACTTTTGCACCTGATTTTTCAACAATCTCTCTGATAGTTGCGCCACCTTTTCCAATCACAGCAGCGATATCTTTTTTATCAACTGTAATCTGTTCCATTTTTGGAGTGTGTTGTCCAACATCGGCTCTTGACTCACTTAAAGCCTTATTCATTTCACCTAAGATATGAATTCTTCCATCTTTAGCCTGCTTCAAAGCCTGCTCCATGATTTCAAAAGTAATACCAGTAATTTTAATATCCATTTGAAGTGAAGTAATTCCATCTTTAGTTCCAGCAACTTTAAAGTCCATATCCCCTAAATGATCTTCATCACCTAAAATATCTGAAAGGACACTAAATTCATCACCTTCTTTAATCAAACCCATTGCAATACCTGCAACCGGTTCTTTAATTGGTACACCAGCATCCATTAATGCAAGAGAAGCTCCACAAACAGTAGCCATTGATGAAGAACCGTTAGATTCTGTAATCTCTGATACTATTCTAAAGGTGTATGGAAATACTTCCTTTGAGGGAAGAGAAGAATTGATTGCTCTCCATGCTAATTTTCCATGACCAACTTCACGTCTACCTGTTCCAATTCTTCCAGTTTCACCAACTGAAAAAGG